>Ga0209425_10007567_pt1 | contig 10181 bp, 9 predicted proteins | sample COG_05_FD_184749 | JGI IMG/M metagenome (GOLD analysis project Ga0209425, IMG submission 184749) | Pelagic Microbial community sample from North Sea - COGITO 998_met_05 (SPAdes) (version 2) | ecosystem: Environmental > Aquatic > Marine > Neritic zone/Coastal water | place: Helgoland, sampling... | reverse complement strand
AAATATACATTTACGCTTCACAGCTGTTAGCGACGAATCTTATGCCGATTGGGTTGCGCAGCAAGGTAAAGATCGTTTTGTACTGACTCTGCTGGCACGGCGTATATCAGCGGAGCATCTCGCCCATGTTTCACGCGCAGTGTCCGAACAAGGATTAAATATACAATATATAACGCGACTCACTGGGCGCGTATCGCAGTCAGTCGATTTAAAAAATGATAAAGCCTGCATCGAATTAACGCTTCGGGGTAAACCTCAAAGCATGGACGAACTACGCAAACGGTTTTTAAAAATTAGTTCTGAGCTAGATGTTGATGTTGGGTTTCAAGCTGATACGGTTTACCTCCGTAACAGGCGTTTGGTTTGTTTTGATATGGATTCGACTCTGATTGAAGCCGAAGTGATAGATGAGCTGGCTAAAGCTGCTGGTGTGGGCGAGCAGGTTGCCCAAATCACTAACGAAGCGATGGAAGGTAGGCTAGACTTTCAGCAAAGTTTCAGACAACGTGTGGCTTTATTAAAGGGTTTAGATGAATCGGTATTAGCCGACATTGCTCAGAATTTGCCCATTACAGAAGGCGCAGAGCGATTAATAAGAACGCTAAAAGCTAACGGCTACAAAACTGCTATTCTTTCTGGTGGTTTCAGCTATTTTGGCAAGTACTTGCAGGATAAGCTAAGCATTGATTATGTGTTTGCAAATGAACTACACATCGTTGATGGCGTAGTTACCGGCGAAGTGCGAGGCGACATAGTCGACGGGGCCATGAAAGCTACGTTGCTTAAAAGATTAGCGCAGCAAGAAGGTATTCAACTAGAACAAACAATAGCAGTGGGTGACGGTGCAAATGACCTACCTATGTTATCCGAAGCGGGTTTAGGCATCGCGTTTCGGGCAAAGTCGATTGTTAAAGAAAATGCCAAACATTCGATCTCAACATTAGGACTAGATGGCGTTTTATATTTCTTGGGTTTTCGAGATCAGGATATTCATAGTGAGGCCTTCCTTTAATCTGTAGCTCGCAGGCATGCTAAAACCCAACTCTAAAGGAAGCCCGATGCCCTTAGAAAATTGGCCCCCGGCCCTTCGTTCAGCACTATTCCGCCTCCTTGGAATTCACTGGGCGCAGGGTCTTCTTAAAAACCTTTCTACCGATCAACCCTCAAAGCGCGTGCTTCTCGAGAGAATTTTCGAGCGAAACAACTTCGACATTAAGGTTTCTGGCACCGAAAAAATCCCCCAAGGACGAGGCTGCCTTTTCGCCAGCAATCACCCTCACGGGCTGTTCGACGGTCTCGCAGGAATATGGCTTGGGTGTAAATACGGTCATGACGCGCGCGCAATGGGGCGGCATTTTCTCGGCGTCTTCGAGCCTATCCGCGACTGGTTTTTGCTAGTAGCGGTTGACGAAAAGCGCAGGGGCAAAGCAAGCAAGCAGGTCGTAGAGCAAGCGTCGCAGTTTATCGCTGACGGCGGGAGCCTCGTCATCACCCCCGCCGCTCGCGTCGGTGTCTCACGTCCTCTTTGGACACCCGCCCGGGATCTGCCTTGGAAGCCCGGCGTAGTTCGCTTTAGCCAAAAAGCACAAGCGCCGATCGTGCTGGTAGCAATAGAGATGAACCATTCCATTATCAGACAAGTCGGCCAATCGATGCACGGTGTGATCCGCGCGCTGATGCAGGTGTGGGCCTATCGATTCGGTCGTACGCAGAAACTGCATATGCGGGTGCTAGACGTCGTCTATCCAGAGCAACTGCCTGAGGGTACAGCCCAACAACAAGCTAAATGGCTACAAGCCTATTTCGAAAAACTCATTGCGACGCCTGAGTGAACAATCACCCGTAAGCGCTTGCCGTCGTATCGACTGATCGCGACCAGAAAAGCGACAGGGCCAATCCACTCACTAAATGCCATACACCCCAGAACGCGGTGATGATCATCATTCCACCTAGCTCAGGAAAGAAGTTGAAGACGATAATCAGCCCCAAACCTGAGTTTTGTATACCGACTTCGAGAGTTACCGCTTTCGTTTGACTACGATCCAGTCCCGCTGCTTTCGCAGAAAAATAACCAATCAGTAGCGCTATCGCGTTATGCAGAATAACCAGTCCAACGAAGTATTGCGCATAGCGAAGAAAGAGCTCGCCGTTGGCGCTGAATGCAATTGCAACGAACGAAAAGAACAGTAACAGGGCGAGCCAGCGAAACGGCTTGTCTGCTTTTTTAATCCACGTTGGATTGCGGTTGCCAATTAGCGCACCGAGGATCAGCGGCACTATTAGCACCAGGAGTATCAGCTGCATGACTTCGGTTGGTTCGACGGCGATAGATGCAAGAAGCGCGCTCGTCTTGGGATTCAGTCCTGCGTAGAACGCAAAGTTGAGCGGCGTAAAAACTAACGATGCCAATGTAGAGGCGCCAGTCATCGAGATGGAGGTGGCGAGGTTTCCCCTTGCTAACCACGTCATAATATTAGAAAAGCTCCCGCCAGGGCAGGAGGAAACAAGTATCATACCCAGCGCCACCGAGGCATCGACAGATAGCATTATTGTCAGAAGAAACGTAACCAGCGGCAGGAGTACAAATTGACTCGCTAGCCCGACCGCCAGCGCTTTAGGTGCGTCAGCGATCGCTCGGAAATCCGACCACTTCACCGAGAGCGAAGCCCCAAACATCATTAGCGCTAGCAGTAAATTGAGTAGTACAAAGGACTCTGCGTTAAAGTTAATCTGAAGGGCGTCTAGCAAAACTTTAACCTCGTGTTATTACTATTTATTCGGTCGACCAGTGCAACTCAATCGGCCAAACTATAAGCAATCACATAGCCACCCGGCACGTCACCTGCCTCGGCATCCTCATCAACGGCATTTTCGAGCTGCAGAGCACCGCCGCCATCTGCGACGGTAACGATGACATATTGCTTACCAGTAGTTGGGCTCACATAGCTCATGGGCGTGCCCGTAGACGAACCTGGCAGACTGTCGGTCCACACCTCTTCACCGGTTAACACATCAATCGCACGCGCGGTGCTGTCAACGACGCCCGCATTAAAGATGACACCGCCGCCGGTAACGATCGAGCCTGCGTTGTAGAACATGCCCATAGGCAGAGGCAGACGGCTAGGAATGCCCAAAGGCCCCTGCTCTTTCGCTGTACCTAATGGTCGTCGCCATAGAAGCTCTTTTGAGGCGAGGTCGACTACCGCCATCTCGCCGTAAGGCGGCTCGATGCAGGGCGCGAAGATTGGCGAGAGGAAGAAGAAAGAGTAGACCGCGTAAGGGGTACCCGCCTGCGCACCGCCGATACCGAATACTTCGTTTTCCTTCACTTCGTCTCTAGGAATTAGGCGCACAACCGACGGGTTGTTCATGGTGTTGACCACCATTAGGTTATTCACCTCATCGACCGCCACACTCCCCCAGTTCATGCCACCAGCAACGCCCGGGTAGTAAAGCGAACCATAGCCTGTAGTGGGCGGCGTTAATGGGCCTTCATAACGCATGCGCTTAAACTGGAGTCTGCAGGCAGCCTGATCGAATGGCGTAATGCCCCACATGTCCGCCTCGGTAAGACGCTTAGCGAACGACGGCATACCCACCGAGAACGGCTGCGTTGGGCTCGTGAAATCTTCAGGAATGTCAGTTTGCGGCGTAGGCAGTTCGGCGACTTCGGCGAGCGGCTCGCCAGTCTCTCTGTCGAGCAAGAACAGCTCCGCACGCTTAGTAGGCACAACTACTGCTTTGCGAATTACCCCGTCAACGGGGATGTCGACAAGCGTCGGCTGCGACGGCACGTCATAGTCCCAGATGTCATGATGCGTGGTTTGAAAGCTCCAACGAACACGACCCGTGCGCGCGTCTAGCGCCACGATCGAACTTGCGTATTTGTCCATCGCTTCGGTGCGGTGGCCGCCAAAATAGTCTGGCGTGCCATTGCCTGTCGGCACATAGATCAGCCCGAGTTCTTCGTCGGCACTTGTTAGACTCCACACGTTTGGCGTGCCGCGCGTGTAATTTTCGCCTGGCTCGGGTAGGCCGGTTCGATCTTCGCGCCCCATGTCCCAAGCCCACACCAGTTCACCGGTCTGAGGATTAAATCCGCGTACGACACCCGAGGGCTCCTCGGTCATTTGGTTATCGAGCACCCAGCCGCCCAGCACCAACACATCGTTTGAGATAGTCGGCGGGGAGGTGACGAAATAAAAGCCCGGAATCACTTCACCCATGCCGGCTAGGAGGCTGATCTGGCCATCAACGCCAAAATCACTGCACGGAATGCCCGTATTCTTATCAACCGCAATAAGTCGCGCATCGGTAGTTGCGGTGAGAATGCGTTCGGCACACTCGGTCTCGGGGTCCGCCTCCGGGCTTTCGTAATAAGTCACGCCGCGGCAGGTATCCCAGAAGCCAATCTTCGGTGACTGGAGCTTAGGGTCGAAACGCCAGCGCTCTTCTCCTGTGTCCGGATCTAGCGCCAAGATGATGTTTTGGCCGGTACACAAAAAGAGGCCATCATCGATCTGAATCGGCGTGCCTTTGAACGCCCCAGGCACCCCAGTGCGAATCTCCCACGAACGCTCTAACTGGCCGATATTGTCCAGATTGATCTGCGAGCTTGCCGCATAGCGCGTGCCAGACTTGGAGGAGCCGTAATTAGCCCAGTCGCCTGTCGCGTTATTTACAGTGCCGGTTCCAAGCGCCGTCGGCGTACCGACCTCGTAGCCGCCGCTGAAAAGCAGCGCAACACCTAGCATGGCTAAACTGGCTACTGCGGCCTGAGTTGCCCGTAGCGAAAACAAAGGCGCAGGCTCGGCCTGCAATAGCCCTCTGCGAACTCTGGGCAAGAGAAACCAGAGACCCAGAACGCTGAACATGGCGACACGCGGCATGAGAGCCCATGCATCTAAGCCCGATTCATAAAGCGCCCATAAATAGGTGAACAGCAAGAACGCGCCGTAAAGCGATGCGCCACGGCTGTCGCCGCGAAACAGAAGCACTCCAGTGGCGACAAGCACGACACCCGCAAAGGCGTAATAGAGCGAGCCACCGGCTGTTACGAGCAAGACGCCCATCCACAGCAAAAGCACCCCTATGAGGCCCATGACGATGGAAAGGAGTCGTGGTTTAGGATACTGGAAAGAATTATTCAAGGCGTACTCCTAAGCATGTGCATTTATTAGATAAGACAGCAGCAGTCGAGCACTCACTTTGTTTTTGGGATTAATTAGCTGCGAGCAGAGAATAATATGTATAGACGCCCGATGGAACCGATTATAGAAGAGTAAGAGCGACTGTGCTCCAAGCACCTGAGCACGATCAAAGAGAATTCCTAATTTCTTATTGAAGCACTCGTTCAATTGCTTGGGAAAGGTTAGGATGGCCCTCCCCTCGGCTATGGCAAACATTCACATGAACCTACTTCATCTCTCCGACATGCACTTCGGACCTCGCCACTGGCTAGGGAACAATAAAAAATTATTAGAGAAAATTAACAGCTACGATGTTGATATTGTTCTGAATACCGGAGATAGCACGACAGATGCGTTAGAAAGTGAGTTCGAGGAAGCTGGCCAATTTCTCCAGGGAATAGATTGCACAAATGTCATCTCGATACCGGGAAATCACGATAAGCGCAATATGCGCAGTGCTGACTATTTCCGCCAGTATATTGATAATGTCGAAGTAATCCGTCCGCTTAATCGCGACAATTGCCGAAAGCACCACCTTTACCTAGATAGCCACACCACAGGCATAAGTGATCATTTTACAGATATCAACTTCCTTAAAAAAATTAAAGTCAACTCAGAAGCTATTTTATTGGTATGCCTTGATTCGAATGAACTCTATAAAGACACAGGGTTTGTAGACAAAGAAATACTGAAGGCTGTGTCAGAAAGAATTCGTTCTGAGGCATATGACAGAATAGTGCTACTCAATCATCATTCCATCTTGGACACAGATTCAGACCCTCTCTTCAATTCTAAAATAGTTATCGAATTCGTACGCGAACACAAAATAAACCATGTGTTTTGCGGTCACACTCATCAGCTATCGATTATGAAATCGACAGATTTGTACCACGGCCATTCATTTGTACAGTACAAAAATGGCTCGCTCTCCAGCGCCAATACGCCCAACGACACCAACATGTTTATTTACTATAGCGATTTCGGAACCGAAACAATGAAAATCCATATCATTCGCTCTGAAATAAAGGGAGGAGATCTGAATTTTCGAGAAGAAATAGTCGCCCTCTAATCAACTCCTTTTTTGGAAAAAAATGAACAATAAACAATCGGATAATCCAATCGTTGCGACTAAATTAATTCTTAGTATTTGCTTTGGATACGGACTATTAATGTTATGCAGGACGGTGGTGGGCGTAGCTGGGCCAGCCATGCTCGCAGACCCAACGCTTAATATCGACACCGCCACGTTCGGCGCAATTCTAGGATGGGGCACTGCTGGCAATCTAATGGGGAAGGTCACAACAGGAGCGCTAGCAGATAAAATTGGTGGTAGTAAAATATTTATCTCAGCAATATTTTTTGCTGCAATCGCCACATTCATCTTTGGCACTCTATCTACCAACTCTGCTTTCTTTGTTCTCTACTTTTTAACAGTTTTTGCAAAAGCGGCTGGTTGGCCCTCGATCGCTAATATAATTAGAGCGAGCTTTTCGGAGAATCGCCATGGGCGAATATGGGGATTCATCGCCACAAGCTCTAGGATAAGCTCCGTAGCAACTACACTATTGGCCAGCAGCCTGCTTCTAATATTCTCTTGGCGGGGCATGTTCTTTAGTGCTGGAATCCTGACATTACTTATCGCAGCAGTGCTCATAAAAACACTGAAAGAACCAAAGAAAGACCTATACGATTCAGTGCAACCCGCAGACGCAGATAACCCGACCAGTTTAGATGACGAGGTATCCGCACCTCATCCGCTGAAGACGTTGAAGACTAGAGAGGCGATAGGCCATTTCATAAGAAGCCCCCGTTTTTGGTTAATAAGCCTTGGCGTATCAGCACTAGCCGTTCTATTCGAATTTCAGGTATTCCTTCCTATTTACCTTAGCGAAACTTATGACTTAGCGCCCGCCTACGCAGGAATCGCCTCCTCAACTTTTTCGCTAGGTTGTTTAGTCGCTGTCTTTAGCGGTGGATTCATATACGACAAACTCACCAAGAAAAGCCTGATTTATGCTCTCGGGCTTAGCTTAACGTTAGCCGTAGCAAGCCTACTATTACTAAGAGTACTCGGCGACCAGGGCTCTACAGGAACGCTAGAATTAACGCTTACCGTTCTACTCATATTTTTGTTCGGATTTGCAATCTCCCCTGCGTACTATATTCCTATGAGTGTTTTCTCAATAAGCTTCGGTGGTAGACACTGCGGCCTGCTTGTGGGACTAATAGATGCTATTGCCTACTTTGGTGCGATGAGTTTTGATTTCATCGGCGGTGCTGTGGCAAATAAAGAGGGGGGCTGGCAAGACTTTATCCTTATCCTTATCGTCACCTCAGTGCTCGCAACGATAATTATGACCACCTTCCTCTATTTGGATTATCGGCATTCACGACAAAGCAATGCTTGAGCCTACTAAATCGGAATGCATCAACCCTGCCAGTTAATAACTCTATCTAAAAAGGACTAATGATTATGAGTAAAGAAAAAAGCAGTACTAAAGAAACTAAAAAGAAAGCCCTCCTCACGCCAAAAGAAAAAAAGGCTGCGAAGCGAACTGCAAAATCTGAAAAGAACGTCTTAGGCAATTAGCGACTGCGCTGCACTATCCCCATCATCTTATAAAGAAGCACCGAGGCAGAAAACTGATAGGCATGGAAGCCTTCGATGGGGGCGAACTCAGTGAGATCGAAGCCGATTATTTCTGCTTGGCTCGCGACCGACTCAATAAGACTAAGCGACTGGTACCAGCCTAGCCCGCCGGGAACTGGCGTGCCAGTGGAGGGAAAAACCGAAGGATCTAGGCCGTCGACATCGACGGTGAAGAATATTTTTTTGGGGAATCCCTCGGGTAATTGAACGCTGCTCACATTCGTCGGAACGAGCGCTTCGGCGTCGTAGTGGGCAATACCAAACTCTTTACGCGTCTGCATTTCTTCTTCGCAAATGGCGCGGATGCCGAGCTGTAAAAGCGGGATACCCTCATCGACAATGCGCTTCATCACCGACGCATGGCTATAGGGGTTGTCTTCGTAACGATCGCGCAGATCTGCGTGAGCGTCGATCTGCACGACGCCAAAATCACGCTCTCCCGCATCGAGCATTCCCTTGATAAGACCGTAGGTCACCGTGTGCTCACCACCGATTCCCACCGGAATCTGTCCGCGCTCCATGACGCGACGCGTCACTTGCGCTATCGCCTCGATCACGCCGCTGGGTTCGCCGCTGCAGTCGATTGGCGCGTGGGTAAAAATCCCTTCCTGTCCCGGAATGCTTTTACCGTCCCACTGCTCTAATTGCCAACTCGCCTCGAGAATAGTTTTGGGACCGTCTGCAGTACCGCCACCGTACGAAACGGATGCCTCATAGGGAATAGGAATGACCTGAAAGAGCGCATCGACCTCGGCCGGCTGTACGAACTCTGAGCCCAAAAACACGGGATAACCCGGTGCGGCTAGCTGATCAAATTCTTCCATGCCACTGTCCTCTGAAATACTCTATCGCGCCTGTGTGCTTTAAGCCTGTGTACTTCTAAGCCTGTGCACTTTAAGAAAGTCGGTCGCGGAAGTCTTCGTAAGTGAAACCCTTGACCACTCGCACCTCATCAGACTGAGAGTTCCAAATCGCGATTGAGGGCAACTGCACACCGTTAAAAGTCGACGTTTTTACCATTGTGTAGTGCGCCATATCATCGAACATGATTCGGTCGCCCACTTTAAGCGGTTTTTCGAAGCTGTAATCACCAACGACATCGCCCGCGAGGCAGCTTAAACCGCCGAGCCTGTAGGTATGCTCGTAATCTCCAGGCAAACCCGAGTGAAAAATATTTGCTCGGTAGGGCATCTCGAGAATATCAGGCATGTGACAGGTCGCGGAGCAATCGATGATCGCGATATCTGTCACGTTTGTCATCGTGTCGAGAATTTCTGCCACCATCACGCCGGTCTTATTTACAATTCCCTCGCCGGGCTCAAGGTAAATCTGCAAGCCGTATTTCTCCGAGAAGTCTTTAATCCGCACGATAAGTGCTTCGATATCGTAGTCGGGGTGCGCTAAGAGATGTCCGCCACCGAAGTTAAGCCATTCGAACTGAGAGAGACGATCGCCAAACTCACTCTCTATTTTAGCGAGCGTCCGATCAAGCGGTGCATAGCCCTGCTGGCATAACGTATGAAAATGCAGGCCGCTGAACATCGACAGATCTGTATCAACTAATTGAGAGAGGGGAACGCCAAGGCGCGAACCCGCTGTGCACGGATCGTAAATCGGTAGCGCGCCTTCGGAATGTTCGGGGTTAATGCGCAGACCGATTTGCAGCTCAGGCCGAGCACTCATTGCCGACTCTGCTAGCGCCTTAAATCTATCCCATTGACCCAGTGAATTGAGAATCACGTGATCGGCGATTTTCATGATCTCGCTGAGATCTGACTCTTTATAAGCGGCTGAAAACACATGGACCTCGCCGCCAAATTCCTCCCGCCCCAATCTCGCTTCTGCTAATCCACTCGCACAGGTACCCGCGAGGTATTTGTTGAACAGCGGGCCTAAGGAATACATGCCAAAAGCTTTCAGCGCGAGTAGCACCTTCGCACCAGAACGCTCCTGAAAATCGGCGAGAATCTGCAAGTTGCGCTCGACTGCCGCCTCGTCAACAACGAAACAGGGAGACGGAACTCGGCTAGGGTCAAAGGTCAGAAAACTGTCGGATGCGGGACGAATGTATTCGGTCATGTCTTAAGTCAACTCGAAGTCGGGGGCCTCAATCAGCCTCCATGGCAAACCATAGCTGTTCATATCAGCCATGAAGGGGTCGGGGTCCATCTGTTCCATATTCCAGACGCCCGGTTTTCGCCATTTGTCTTCGAGGATCATCTTTGCGCCTATCATCGCCGGCACGCCAGTCGTGTAGGAAATAGCCTGCGACAACACTTCTTCGTAGCAAACCTGATGATCACAGATGTTGTAGAGATACACTGTTCTTTGCTCGCCGTCTT
>Ga0209425_10007566_pt1 | contig 10181 bp, 4 predicted proteins | sample COG_05_FD_184749 | JGI IMG/M metagenome (GOLD analysis project Ga0209425, IMG submission 184749) | Pelagic Microbial community sample from North Sea - COGITO 998_met_05 (SPAdes) (version 2) | ecosystem: Environmental > Aquatic > Marine > Neritic zone/Coastal water | place: Helgoland, sampling... | reverse complement strand
GCGAGATGGCACCATTATCGCCATGAATTAATCCTCTACTAATTTGTCTAAGGCCAGATTTCGACCATGAAATTCCTTGAACCCCAATAATCAATCCTCTGAAAATCAAATAGATTTCAAGAATAACTAATGTCGATGCTAATATGAATGAACCAATCTGCTCAACTTGATCTGCTCCACTCCATCTTTCCGATAGTAGAGTTATTGAACCTATACAAAACAAAATTCCTCCAAATGGTGCCACAACAACATCGTCGTTAGTAACTGACATTTTTATAACACCATAAATTACTGCACTCCCTCCCACGATTGAGGCAAGATAAGCAGGAAACAAATCATTTCCGCCTCCTCTTGGAGCATTAGTTGCCAGCCATAAAATAATTGAAATAAATAGTAAAATCAGAGCGAATCTTCCACTTATCTCTGGAAAAGGCTGTTTCCTACTATACCAAAAAATAATGACCGACAAGGTCACAAATAAAAGAATCCAATACCACATCGTAATCACTCTATTGATTCAACGCCCCAGCCAGGCAGCCAAAAATCTTCATCATCTAACCATCTTAACCATTCGTCAGCATCTGCTCTCAAAAGTCTAAATGCTCTTCTATCTAATCCCGATAAAAGCTCTTTAGTAACTTCTCCATTTTTGTGATCGTCAGTCCATTCTACTTGCATTTGTCGAATCAACCTCTGACCTTCCGCAGGGTTGTCAAAATTCTTTTCAGATAATTCTCTTAAATCTTGTAACCATAGCTTAGTTCCTTTGATATGTGGGACTTCATGAATGACTTTTTCTTTTCTTTTGAACGGCCACCAGCTCATCTGAATCGAACTTGCGTCTAGGTCATCTTTCTTGATGCTTTGCGAATCAATCAAAGAGCGCCTATCTGTCGGATAACCATGGGTCGGGTCTTCGTTCATTTACATGGCAAAGCCAAAGATTCCGCCTTTCGAACAGCAATATCTGATTATGCTAATCGACTAACTTCAGATGGTGTACAGATAATTGAACATAGAAATCAAACTGATCCGGGACCATATCTGGATGATATAATTAAAAAAGCAGGAAAAGATTTGATAATTCTTTTACAAGAAAAAGGAGAAAATCTTGATAGTATTGGATACTCAGAAAAGATGAAAAACTGGCGTATTTCTTCTAATTCTGTACATTTAGTGGTAGGTCCACCTGGTGGTTTTGGAATTCATGGTAGCGAACTTAAATCTCTCTCTTTAGGAAAGATAACTCTTCCTCATGAATTGGCGGCTGTAGTTTTATTAGAACAATTATATCGTGCTTGTACGATTATCAAAGGTCTGCCTTACCATCGCGCTTAATTAGTATTTTCAATAATATTATTTTCACTATTAACATGTATTATTGTTGGGAGATGCCCCTCGATATCCCTTTCTTCAATTGTTTTGTAAGTTACTAAAATTACTAAATCACCTGGATGAGTTAGATGTGCTGCTGCACCATTTATACAAATTTTTTTGGAACCTCTTTCTGCAGGAATTGCATAGGTCTGAAGACGTGAGCCATTAGTGATGTTTAGGACATCAATTTTCTCCCATTCTGCAATATTTGCTGCATCTAGCAAGTCTAAATCTATAGTTATTGAACCTATATAATTTATATCGGCCTCAGTAACAGTTGCTCGATGAATTTTTGAATTCATAACGGTCCTTAATGATGTCATTAAATCCTCGGAAGAATATTCCCCATTTTAATGCAAGGTCTAGTTGAACTATGATACTAAAACACCTGCTTGATACATTCGTTACTATATTGGGGTGTGCGTTGATAAGTAATTCAGATTTAGCAAACATACTTCAGTGGTCGCGATGATTAATAAATTACGAGAAAACATAAGTATGGAAGGCTCTAGAAAAAGTATTGTTGCTGGTTTGATGGTGTTCATTATGCTATTCAGCACCCAGATGTATTCATTCCAGGATTTCGAACCCTATGATGACGAAGAATCAGACTGGGGGCCAGTCGTACAGAGAACAGCATTTCAACAAATAGATACAGCCAACGGGCCGATGGCAGAAAGCAATGAAATACAACCGGGTGCTGAAAATCCTTTTTCTCATCCTGCATTCACTGACCCCTTTTATCACGACCCATTAGCAATTTATGGTAAAGTTTCAGACGCCAATGCTTTGGCCATAGACTCTAGTTATGGATTTTTATTAGAGGAAACAGATACTGAAGATCACGATAACGATGGAATCTCGGATTTGAATGATTTAGACGACGATAATGATGGAATAAATGATTTAATTGAGAGATTCGATGGCTGTTATGGTACCGATCCTTTCGATCATGATAATGACGGAATACAAGATGAATTTGATTGGGATGACGATAATGATGGATTACTTGAAGGCCCAATTGATTGGTCTCAAGGAGCAGATCCTCAGAATAATACAGAAGATAGATATGTATTCGCAACAACAATCCATCCTTGGACACAAACGCCAGTCGGAACTGGTTACAGAATAGATCAAAACTTATTGGATCATGATAATGATGGCGTTACAGATGACGATATTGATGGTACAGGAGCAGGGTCTTACGACGAGGATGACGATAATGATGGCAGAATAGATCAATTTACTTGGCCTTGCGATTTCGACAGCGACGGTCTTCAAGATTACTTTGATTTAGATGACGATAATGATGGTATACAGGATTTATGGGACGCACATCCGTGGAACGCAGGTATTACTACAAATATTACCGAAAATAATCTTTGGTCAGATTGGGTAGAGTGGGCTGCCGGCCCTACAACCGTCAATGTTAATCTCGAAGCAACAGGGCTAAACCCTGCAAACATATCTGTTACTGCAGGAGATGTAGTTACTTGGTTTAATGCCGATACTGAAGATCACAACGTCATAGCACAAGGACAAGTATTCGTTAGCCCAGTTATAACTCCCGGAAGCTCATGGAGTTTTACCTTCAATAGCACTGGAATATTTAGTTACAATGATATTGCTCTAAGTTCTACATCACAGGGGCAAGTTAATGTTACAGCATCTCAAAGTGTTGCAACGAATTTCTACTCAAGCTATGTCGGCGGAGTAGATTTTGTTGACAGAGAAAAAGCGTGGCATCCTAAAGTACAATCATTTAATTCCATCCAAGATGGAGACTTAGATGGCGATGGAATACCAAATTTCCTTGATCCTGATAACGATAATGATGGTTCCCCGGATTCATCCGATACTGATGATGATAACGATGGATTGGCAGATATGTATGATGTTGATGACGATAATGACGGTATACCTGATACATGTATTCAAACAGATACTAATGGGGACACAATAGGCGATTATCCTATACAATCACAAAGTTTCTACACTCCTGGCCTTATTTTGACTCCCGGTATAGATTGTGAAATCGACTATGATAGAGATCTTGATGACGATAGATACAGAGTAATCGATCAAGATTATGACTTGATCTGGGATTGGCTTGATACAGATTTAGGTGGCGTACCTGTGCCCGACAACTCAGTCGGTGGTACACTAGATGATCCTAGCGATTTACCTTGGGATTTAGATAATGATGGGCAAATAAACGAAGAAGATATATTCCCCACAACTCCTCAAAGTACAGTAGATACATGGGATTGCCCAAGTCTAGCAAACCCTAACCCTTCAAACCCTGATGACAATTGTTTCTTAATGCGTAAGTCTTACACTGGTTTCAATGATTGGGACGGCGATGGAATGAACAATTGGGAAGATATTGATGATGATAATGATGGAATATATGATTGGTTAGATATCGATGATAATTGCGATCTTGATGATGATAACGATTTGCATCTGCTCAATGGCTCAAAATATCGAGATGACGGCCCAAATGATATCGATACAGACGTAGATGGTGACGGTTTAGCGAATGACGAAGACTGGGACGATGACAATGATGGTATTTCTGATTACTATGATCCAGATGACGGCAACTGTGGGATACAAGACCTAGATGCCACAGATCCTTTCGATAGTAGCTACCCAACTAATGACGGGGATCTTCTAGATGGTTCTGAAGATGATCAATTATATTCATTCCCAATCGTCTATGAGATGTATTGGAATCAAACATGGATGTTTAATCCATTTACTTCAGATAATGGTTTCGTATTGGATTACAATGGATTCGATTCTGCTGCTCCATCTGTTAGTGGACAAATACCTGAAATATATTGGTATGTTATACAAAAATGGAGTCCATATAATGGAGGTAATTTCTATGACATAGATATCGATGGAGATTCGTTAATCAATGGAATAGATGTCGATCAAGATGCAGATGGTTTACCTGATTGGTGGGACCAAGATGAAGGAAATGATGCCGTATTAGATGTTAATGACATTAAAATGGGCGGGACTTTTGATAATAATTCCTGCGGGGCATCATTATTTTGGATATATGTCCCACAACAACCTCAGGCCATAGACCACGAATGTGGCATATTCTATGCTTGGTTTTTCGGTGCTCCTTTGATTACCCCTACACGTGCAAACCAAGTTGAATATACGTATCCATACAGTACAAGGCCTTCAGCGGATTATAGCGATGGGCCTTACAATGGTAGTAACTCTCAAGGTGCTTGGACTTGCAATAAAAATTGTTTCCACTTTACTTTCGATCCTTCAAGTGGAGTCAGTCCAACAGCAGCAGTATCTTATAATCAAATGAAAGATAATCGCGATTTATGGGTTGCTTATATCGGCCTTAATTTTGGATTTTTCCAATGGAATGCTGATTCCAATGCAAATTTCTTCCCAGATGAGAGAGCTGATTTATTGAATAATGATGTGGATCCTGATGATGATTGTGGAGCACCTGTTTCAGGAAATATGGAACCACAATGTATGTTTAACGATACTGCAGATTTAGATGATGACTTTGACGGCGTATATGATCACTGGGATATCGATGACGATAATGATGGTATTTGGGATTATTTTGAAATAGACAGTAATGACGATCTTGATGATGACTCAGGTACACTCCCTCCTGGAAATTTCTACTTAGGCTCAAATTGTGAAGATAATGATGATGATGGAACCGACACAGATCCTGATCAAGATGGTTTCTTTCAAGCGGTTCATGATAAAGGAGTTCTAGGACAAGGCCTTCTTTTCCCTCAATATTATGATGTTGATAATGACAACGACGGGATCCCCGATGGAGAAGACCCAGATGATGACAATAATGGGGTATTAGATGTAGATCAGGAAATTCTATGTTTCGTTGGTGAAGAACAAATGACTTGGGACCATGACAATGACGGTACTCCAAATTGGGCCGACACTGACTGGGACGGAGACGGAATAGAGAACCAAATCGAACTTAACACTGCAACGCCATTTATCTCAGCATGGGATCATGATAATGATGGCCTTAGAGATGATATTGATCTAGATGATGATTCAGATGGAATGCAAGATATAGATGAGATAATGCTTTGGCCATCTCGATATGATAGTCAATCAACAAATCCTTGGGATCATGATGACTTTGGAGGTGGTGAAGGTATTGCAAATCCTACCGATCCAAGTACAGGACCAGATTCAATCGATGAAGATGATGACTCCGATAATAGAACAGACTTAGATTGGGACCAATTGGAAGAAGACGATGGGAACTCTTCTGATTGGGATAATGATAATGATGGTATTTTGGATGAAGATGATAAGATACCAACTAGAATTACTTTGACGTCTCCAAATATTCTATGGTTAGATAATTTGTACGCTGCTAAATTTAATGGAAGTGTGAGTTGGCTCGATGTAGATCTGGGCGTTTTTACTCCTGCAGAGAATTTACCCGTACAGGTACATATAGCTTGGATTAGCAATGGAACATCTGCAGTTGAAACAGTCGATGTTTTAACAGATAGTGATGGTAAATTCGTTGTTGGACAATTCTTGTTCCCCGAAGATTTACCTGTTGGTTCTAATACTACATATCATGTATATGCAGAAGTTACCGAGATGTTCATTCATGATGGTTCATCTACTGAACCAGTACCTACTGAAGTACGTGCTAACACAACAATAGATTATGTTGCATGGACATACTTCCGTAGTGATGAACAACCACTCTTTGTAGACTATAAAGTACATTATGCGGCTGATTGGGATCGGGGAATTTTTGATAATAAATTATCCCATGCTCCTGTTTCATTCACAGTTCATGGAGGGCCGTTTGGTAACATTACACACCCAACTGTCTTTGACGGATATGGATATGGATATAGAGCCGATTCGAAAGGCTGGATTTCACTTTCTTTCGTTCAAACAGCCGGCAGTCAAGGTGTTTGGAAGCAAGTACAATGGAACTCAACTATTGACAACGGCGTAGGAATGATTCCTGGAGCATACGAAGAAATAGTATGGGATAACACTTCTAAAAAACACAGTGTTGTAGGACTTTATGAATATACGAATACAAGTTTACCAATTGGCGATTATATGTTCATTGGCAAATCTCGTCCTGATTTAGGTTCTGAAATGCCATGGCCTTACCTTGAAGGCGATGAAACTGATTCTTTTGCCATACGATCTATGCACAGAATGTATGTTGAAGCAGATATAATTACTCCTTCAATTAGGCCAGTATATTTCTATGATTCCACTCAATTTACAGGTGCATCTTTTGGTGCATGGAGAGCTTTATTCCACGCGCCATCATTAGCAAATGCTGGTTTAGAATACAGTGATGTAAGCCTTGGTAAACAATATCCTATGCTTTGGGATGGAACACCTGAAGGATTAACAGGCGAAGCAGCAAGTTTACGCTCATTCATCTCATCAAATGGAACTCATTGGTTTATTGCTATGCAAAATGGGGGAGATTTCAATGTGCCACCTTGTGGGCCAATTAATCCATTAGATCCATCCAGTGATGTTCGTTGTGAAATAGTCCCCGAAATGTTCACTGGAGAAACATTCAGAGTACTTGGAACTGTTTGGAATAGGACAATGACGGCATGGCCTCATGATGCAATGGCATTACAAGTCGATGTAGATGGCAATGGAGTATTCGCAGGAGCACAAGAAACAGGATTCGCAAGGGTTCCAGATATGGTAAATGGCGAAGCATTATTCGATTATAATTGGACTTGGTATTCTCAATACCCTGCTGGAGTATTTGGAATACGTGCAGATTTCACAAATTCAAATTACTACTTTACGGGTAACCAATCAGCAGTACTAGCACCGACAGGAGCATATGTAAACGTCTCAGTAATCGGTACAACAGATTTCCAATTAAATAATATCCCTAGATTATACCGTGGCCAAAATACTACAATCGAAGCACGAGTTATAGATAATGCATACCAACCAGTAAGAGACGCTCCAGTCAACTATACTTGGTCCGCAGATGGTACAAGTGATGTAGCAATAACTGATATAAATGGAGTTTTCAAAATCAATTTAACTATAGATGATATGCACGAATTAGGAAATTTCACATTAGACTTTACTTATCCTGGCGATACTTATCGTCAAGGTAGTTCCTCTGGAATCGAACTTTGGGTAGTATCTAGAACTTTCATTGATCTTCAAAGTACTACTGATAATAGACTTTCTAGCGGCGATTATTGGGAATTCACTGCCCAAGTAACTGATGATAATCGGACAGCAGCTGTTAAGGATAAGGGAGAATTATTAGATGGTTGTGATGAGAATGGTGGAGAAGTCTTAGTCATACTAGAAGGCGTGGACTTTGATCAAACAGTTCATCGTCAGATAATAAAAACACTTTGTCCAAATGCAGGAACAATTAATCATGCTATGTTGCTAGATCCTCAGTTATTGAGAGACGATCCTTTATCGTTCCTTCCTGATGGTTTTGGTCCGGTTAATGTTATTGTTAGATTTTCTGAAAATTTACCGCATGAGGGCTGTGACCCAATAGATCAACAAATGCTTACAATTTCTGGCGCTTGGGACCCTTGTGCTCAGGTGTTGAATAACGACCATTATCGTAAAGTATTCCAATACAATGGTCAAGGTTTCAGTTTGATTGGTGGAACCCAGCTAACAGTTGATAACCAGATAGTGTATACTTCTGAAATTGATCAGTTAACAGGCCAACCTATCGATAAACCTATGACAGTTACTGGACAATTAGTGGATGAATTAAATACAAACCTATCAAATCGTCCTATACAAGTTCAATATGAGATGGTGGGTACAGAATTAGGCGTTAAAGCGTGCAATGGTGGAGTTACTGATTCCAGTGGTTTCTTCTCAATCGTTTGTCCTTTGAATGATATCCAAGCAGGTCAAGCCAAAGTTACAGTGAATTATTATTCATATGAAACTGGCGATCAATATAGGTACAGTAATTCAAGTATAACTAAATTTTTCCCAGTCTTTTCTAATTCAACAATGACTGTTCAAGAAGTAGGTCCATTCCGTACAGATATAGACACTTACAGATTTGAAAATGGTACTGTTTTCCCGGTACTTTACTTGAAAGAATCATTCCATATTGATGCAATGCTGACTCAAGTAAATGGCAACCCAGTTGGTGGAAAATGTCTCAATATTTACCTTGATCCTGAGACGAATACAAGACCATTTGCAACAGCAATTACTGAAGATGGAACAGGCGAAATCGAATGGTATTCTGGAGATCCAGAAGATAACCCAAGTAGAAAAGGCGTCGAACCAAATGGACAGAAATTAGAAGGATTCCGAACAATTAGAATTGCTTATGAACCTACCAAGGAACTTCCTGGTGGCTGTAAGGCAGAAACAACTCCTGTGGTTAATGGTTCATATGAGGATATAGAAGTACTTGTTAGGAGTAAAGTCGATATTCTACTGAAAGATCAATGGGCTAGTTCTTCTGGCTATCAAGTCGGTGATGAGATTACTGGAAAAGTTTCGATATTAAGAGACCGTCTTGATGTCTCAGTTGAAGGAGAAACAGTAATTTTCACATTCCAATATTGGAATGGAACGGGATGGGAAACCAATAATGTCGAATATTCAGTAACTAATGAAAAAGGTGAAGCAAACTTTAGTTTCTTGTATGCAGGGAAATATGTTGCAGGTGATGCACAAGGCGTTGAAAGAGCAATTGATGGCAAATGGAGAGTATTAGTGCACTTCCAAGAATCCTCTTTCTTCCAAGAAGAATTTTTGAATAGTACTCCAATAATATATCTTGGTGACGTAACTGATGCTTCTAATTCGAATTTCTGGACATTTAGATTAATTACTGTTTTAGGGATCATGTTTTCGTTTGTGCTATTAATTGGAGCAATAATGTATAGGAATTATAATGAAAGAAGAAGAATTGAAATTATTCGTGGTATTCTGACAGACTCTTTGATGTCGTTGAAAGCTTCTAATGATTACATTGCTACAATATTTGATTGTTACAAAGACTTAGTACGCTTTTTCCGAAGTAGAGGAGCTATGAAGAAAGTATACGAAACTACGCGTGAATTCGAAGATGCCGTGAATACAATGCTTGGCGGAATGACGCCTCCAGAAGATCTTGATGTATTATTTTCAATATTCGAAGAAGCACGATATTCTGATCATGAAATAGGTGCAGACCAGAGAGACCGCGCAATAGATGCTCTTCAGTCAATTATCAATCACTTGAGCAATGCTCTTGGCGATAGTATGTTGAGTCGTACATCAGTTACTGAATCTAATCTTTATGGTTCAGTTGTAAAAGCTGGTGAGTTTGTTGATTCTGATGGTCAGACTAGAATTGCAGGTATTGACGACGAAGAACAAAGAGATGGATTTTCTTTGTGATTGGAGTTTGTTCACCTCCGCAATCATTTGCGGAGAGTGAAACAATCACCTTCGGCGCAGTACAACGAATTAGCCCTTTGCTCAGTAGTAGCATTCATAACAGGTCGTCAGGTGGCCGCGATACCCAAGAAACGTCGAGGGAGTCATATGAGTAAGAACAACAGAAAGACCAACGCGGCCCTTATCACCTTAATTGGTGATTTGAAGGCCCAGAGCAGGTCTACCGGTTCTGCACTATGGCGAGACGTTGCTCTGCGCCTGGAAACCAGTCGCAGCAACTGGGCTGAACCAAACCTAAGCCGCCTATCGCGATACGCTGCGAACGAAGACATGGTCCTCGTTCCTGGTAAATTGCTAGGAAGTGG
>Ga0209425_10007560_pt1 | contig 10189 bp, 8 predicted proteins | sample COG_05_FD_184749 | JGI IMG/M metagenome (GOLD analysis project Ga0209425, IMG submission 184749) | Pelagic Microbial community sample from North Sea - COGITO 998_met_05 (SPAdes) (version 2) | ecosystem: Environmental > Aquatic > Marine > Neritic zone/Coastal water | place: Helgoland, sampling... | reverse complement strand
TACTCACTTAAACACTCACACACATAATGTTCTCTGTTACCCAATCCGCTGTTGCGCAATCCGTTCGCTTGAACGTCGTTTCCAAGAGAAGCGTCAAAGTTCGGTGAGTCGTGGTGGCGTTGTTCTTGTTCTTCTTATGTTTTTCGTGCGTATCGTTCTCTTTTAAACGCGCGCGCGCGGTGAAAGAGAAATCCCGATGGATGATGTTTTCCACGTTGGATGATGAAGATGATGATGAGAAATGCGATTGACTTTCGCGCGCGCGTTCTCTCGCGCTTTCTTAAAAAGAGAACGAAAGAAAGAACGGGCGATTGAATCGAACGCCGTTTCATTCATTCGTTCATTCTTTAATTCGTTTTTCACGCGTTCATGCGTTCGTTCAAGAAGAAGAACATGTGTTAGGTCGAGAGAATTCGTTGTTATCCACTCCGTTCGTGTACACGTCGTGTGTCCTGTGCTTGACACGTCGCCAAATTTGGCTGATTTTTTGATTTTTTTTCTCTCTTTTCGGAAGAGAATTTTTGGACGCATCAAACAAAACACTCACCTCTTTCGCTTTTCTTTTGATAACAGCTCTGGCGACAACTTCTCCGCGCCGATGAGAGACGATTCCGAAACGTTCAAGAACTCCTTGGCTGGCCAATCCAACTGGAACGCCTACGAAGGTGCCGACGAGAAGCCGCTCACCCCGGAAGAGAAGAAGGCCAAGAACGCCAAGGAAGACGCGGAAGCCGCGGCGAGACGCGCCGCCTCCGCCGCCAAGATGGCGGCTGAGCGCAAAGCCGCCGGCGCCTAATCAGCGAAAGGTTTCATTTCCTGCTTTTAAAATTCTTCTGTTTTTTGACTCTCTTAAGAGTCGAACAGAAGAAGTTTATTCGTTGAGGGATAGAAAAACCCGATCCGAAACTAAATATATTCGTCATCTCCGAGCGCGCTTATCCGGCACACCTTCATTTGTTGTATACTTGTAGTTGTATTTGTTGTTTTGTTATTTCGATTGATCAAAGATATTAAAAAATTCATTAATTCATGAACAAAACGTACCAACGTATCCGTTTCTCTACTCATCAGTTCAACGAGTGCTGTTCTTCTTGCGTTTTGATTGCGATAAAAGAGAGATATACCTCGCGAGAAATTTTGGGCACCCCTCTCTGCTCTGAATGAAACGTTTTCCCCGTCGTCGTCCTGCACAACTTTAACGCGCGCTTTATTTATGCTTTTTCTTCTTCGAAAAGCGACGATTCAGACGATTCAGACGATTCAGACGATTCAGACGGCTGGGAAAAGACAGAGAAGGAGGAGAAGGAAGAAGTCGTTTTTATCGTCGTCGTCGTTTGAAGAAGATTCGGACGCGCTCGTGCATTTCATCGAAACCGTCGCCAAAAATGATTTCAACGCGCGCGAGAGAGTGCGCGTCGGGAAAGACGATATCGAAGATCGAGGGTACGCGTTGATTGCGAACAGACCTTTACGAGCGGGAGAGGTGGTTCTTTCTTTACCGATGCGCGCGAGATTCGTGGTGCTTTCATCGTCATCAGAAGAGGAAGACGAAGATATCTATTCCTGGTCGAAACCGTTGGCGAAACGGTTGGTGTTTGACGAAAAGGAGAGGAAACGACACGAGGTTTGGCTGAAGAGTTTACCGAAAGAAGCACCGAGAGTGCCTGGGATATACATGGAGGAAGAGGAGATCGAGAGATGGGTGAAAGATATGACGCTGAGAGAACGGTTGATAAGGAGTCGGAGAGACCATCGAGCGTTCGTAAACGGATGTTGCGGCGACGACGAAAAGGAGAAGAGAGAACTGTCGCGAATGAGGAGTTTCTTACAAAGTCGTATATTTGCGGACGATAAGAAGAGAAGATGGAATGCACCTCTGATTGACTTTTGCAACCACTCTTTCGAGGCGAACTGTTTCGTTCGGACGAACGTTGGGAAGGAGAACAAGCAAGGGAAAATTGCGACGGCGGAGATTTGCGACGACAGTTTTTTTATCGCGCGAGACGAAGAAAAAGAGGAAGAATATTTCGAACTCGTGGTTTCGGATGAAGGTTCTATAGATGTGGACGAACCGCTAACAATCTCCTACGCGCCCTCGCGCTCTGGCAACACGAATGCGTCGTTATTCTTCGAGCAGTATGGTTTTCTCTTGGAGGATACAGAAAATTCAGCTTCGTTTTTGAACAGCGTGGAGAGCGTTGAAAAGTTTCTTTCCTTTAGAAAATAGTTATTCTTTTACTAGTAGTTTAAATAGTAGTACTACTAATAGCATCGCTTACAAAATAATACAGGTATGTATATGTATGCATCGCACTCTGCTACACCGCGTGCTCGGCGACGTCTCGTAACATTTTAAGCAAACCTTTCATCGACGTTTTCTTGGCCTTCATCTTCTTCTTCTTCGAGCCGCTTTTCGCGGCGGTATTTCCTTTACTTTTCTTCAACAAGAAAACTTCCTCCAACTCCTCGTCCACGTCGTCCATGAAAACAATCTCCCCCATCGCCTCTCGTCTCTGTCGATCCGCAAACTCCTCCGAATTTTTCGCCGTCTCTTTCGCCTCCGTCTCTGCTTTCCTCGCCACGTCTACCAACTCCTGTCTCGTAAACGACACCGTCTTCATCTCGCTCTCTACTCGTTGCATCACCTGAAACACTTCCTCCAACGCTTCTTTTCTCGAAACTCCAACCATATTTTCCTCTTCCACCGATTTCGCCACCATCGTCAGTCTTTGCCGCCAATTTCTGGCTAAATCGTCCGCCCTCGGATCCACCGCGAGCGCTAACCCGCCCTCCGCGCCCAACTTCACCCGCTCCACCACCTCCTCCAACGGTTTCAACTCCTCTTCCTCTAACCCTCTCAATTGTTTCGCCACCAGTTGCTCCGCGCGCTTTTTCGCGATGTGAGAGGTTGTTTTCTGACACTCCAACAGTCCTTCCAACAATCGTTCGTTGTTTACGCTCAGTAATCCGGGCAGTTTCTTCAACGTCTTCGGACTGATGGCGAGTAATTGATTGGCCAAATTCTTGTGCCTATTCGCGTCTCTTTTCAGCTGGCTCTTGTTCTTCCTTCCGAAGTAAATCGGATCACCCTTTGCGTTTTCCGCGAACACGTCCCCGTTGCCGATGAAACCGTCCTCGTCTGTGTCCTCGTTTCCTGGAGACGACGACGTTTGAGAGGCGGTTTCTCGGAAGAATCCTTTGTGCACGACGAGGTGGCGGCTCGGGAAATTGTGGTGCAACCTCGTCATCGAATTCGATGCAGACGACGACGACGACGACGCGGCGAAATGAGACAACGCTCGCCGAAAAGTCGTCGTCGCAGTTCTAGAGGACAACATGCAACAAGAGGACAACGACGACATTATTATGTGTGTCGTGTTCTTGCGTATGTATTTTAGAATTCTTTGTTGTGTGGTAATTCTCTCACGTGAGAGCTCTGTAAAGTCTCTATCTAAAAACGCGTGCGTTATCTCCGCTAGTATATCTATTTTCTTCTATATTCAGCGTGGACGACTACGAGCGTCCCAAATCAGCTGTCCTAAACGTGCAGTTTCCTCGTTCCCTCCGAAAGAGTCTCGAAGGAATTCGCCGGCATCTTCTCGGTGTTCCATTGTTTGCACGTATTCGATGAGATCTCGATTGGAGTCCGCGCCGGTGAGTTCTCGCAAGGAGAGGTTGAAGAACGTTGTCGTTTCCGCGGTGTCTTCGTCGTCGTCGATGATGATGCGGGAGGGTGAAGCGAGATCTTTCTCGTCCTCCTCGTGAGTATTGTTTAGAACGACAAAGTTGGCGAAATCTGCGGCGACGTGTTTCTCTATGCCTAAAGTACCGAGGAGGTCGATGACGTCTTGGCGCGTCGGCATCGCCGGTAAGACGTCGTTGGCGAGCGTTTCGGAAACGTCTCGGTCGAAACCGAGTTGGCGCAAGGTTTGGGCGATGTCGTCGGAGAGAGAGCTTTGCTTTCGTGCCTCTTCTTCTTCTTCTCGTGAGCTCAGAGAAACGGCGCGAGCGACTTCGAGTTCTCGTTCGAGCTCTTCGTCGAGTTTTATTCGTTCGCGAGCGTGTTCGTCCGCGCTGAGCGAAAGCGCTAATTTTAAAGCCTCTTCCTCGGACATTGTCGTTTGCTGAAACTCTTCGTGCGGCAATCGGTGTTCTGGTGCTCTCGTGGGAGGAGCAGCGCGAGACAAAGGTAACGATGGAAACGTGCTCTCGTCTTTTCGTTTGTTGTCGAGGAAGCGTCCACCGACCAGTGGTCTCGACGCTACTCGTTGGAAGTTTTCTTCTTCTTCTTCTTCTTCTTCCTCGTCTGTAGTCGACATCCTCAAATCTTCCTCATCGAATTGTTTCTGCGACCACGCTTTCCTTCCGAATCCTACACTCGTACCGATCGGAATTCCAGCTCTAACGTCCTTCTTCTTCTTCTTTGGTGGCATCGCGGGTTTCTGTCTCGTCGTGGTCGTTGTAATAGCAGTCGTAGAAGTAGCCGGCTTCTTCTTAGACGACGCCGGCGCGAACCCGCGCATGCGCAGCATTTTCGTCGCAATATCTTCGTATTCTTCCACGCGCTGCTTGCTTTCTCTCGTCGCATCTTGTGGACCAACAGCACTCTTTGCCGCCGTCATCCTCTCCTTTGCCGCTTTCGCTCTCTCCTCTCTCGACATCCTAAAATCCGAGACCGACGCGACCATCCCCAAATCTTCCAACGATTTCGGATGATTCTGTTGACGACGATCTTCATCTCTCACATCCTCTTCTTCTTCTTCAAACGCAATCTCGCACCTCCTCCTCTTCCTCATTCTCTCCTCGTCTTCCTCGTCTTCCTTCCCATTCCTCTTCTCGAAATACATCGCCGCCAACTTATCGTACCTATGCGACCAAAACGGATAACGCCTCATCAACTCGCAAAATCGAGCAAACTCTTTATTCGTCTCTCTCAACTGTTTCACCCGCAACACGTCCTCTGGTTTCACCGGATCTTCGCCATTGTCCTTTTCTCCACCTCTCTTGACCGAATCTTTGATTAACCCGGTTTTTGTGTCCCAGTACTTCTTGTTCGCGTGTCTCGGTTTCGCTCGTTCTTTTCGCTCTTCCTCTTCTCGCTTTGGTACTACTTCAACTTTTCGTCGCAAACCGACGATTTTTACGTTCTCTCTCGCGAGTACCTCTTCCACGCGCGTCTCCTCGTGTTTCCCTTGAATTTCGATGACTTTTTCTCCTTTTCCTTCTCGCACCGCTCTCGCTTGCGCGCCGAGACGCTTCGATATTCGCGAGCACAAAGCGTCAATCGCGTCGTCGCATCCCGAGACGTTTCGTATCTTCGTGACGAGCCAATGCTTGCGTTTTTCGTGCTCGACCGAAAGTCGGCCTTTTTTCGTCGCTTCGATTGAAATCATCGTCGTAAAATTCTCTCCTCCTTTACGTTTTCCTCCTCCTTTTCCATCTTCTGCTCGCGACGTGTTGTCATCGATGTGAGAGTGTTGTTTGCGTCATCTCATCCGACGAACTTTGGGGAAAAACACAATCGTCGTTTTCTTTACAAAAAATGTCGACCACGAATGTGTCCTCTTCACCGGCGGTGGTGACGGCCTCTTCGAACGGAACGCTCCAAACCGGTGAAGGAAAAGGAAAAGGAGTTTCAGGTGATGCGTCCTCTTCGTCTCCCGTACCGGTCGTGTTACGAGTGAGCCAACTGGATGCGCACCAACTCGATAACGAACTCCTGGAAATCATCTTCCTCAAGCAACTCGGGAAGTGTTTCGATTGTTTCGACGAAAGCATAGCTTCGAAATACAAAGAAGAGATGAAGGTATTCCTGGAATTCTTACTCTGGTTTAAAACCGTGCGAGTTTCAAAACCAACGCCCGGGATGGAGATGATGAACGTGACGTATTTAGACGAGAAAGGAATCGCCCAATTCGGGAGCTTAAGAGAGCAGCAAAAATGGACGCTTTTGCTGTGCGGTTCTCTGTGTAAATACCTGTACTCGAAAGCGACGAATTTCGCCGCCAATAAGTGCTTACCAGATGACACGACGTCGAGAGTGGTGAAACTGTTAGGAACTGCGCACTCGGTGGCGAGAACGATGAATTTGATTTTGTTCTTGTACTCGGGGAAGTTTCCGAACGTGCCGCAACGAGCGGCCAACGTGAGATTCGCGCACGAAAATCCAAACGCGGGGAGGGCGATGACGTTCGAGTATTTGAATCGAGCGTTGGCGATGAGAGAGATTACGGAGGTTGGGAAAACGGTAGTGATGCCGATGATGGAGAGCAAAGGGGCGAGGGAGTTCTTTAGGAGGGCGAAGTACGTGCTCGGCTTTCGTCAACAAGGAGGAGAGGCGGCGGCGAGACTAGAAGAGAGCGATGACGACGACGACGAAGAAGAAGAAGAAGAGGAAATAGAAGACGAAGACACGAATAGAAGAAAACGGAAAGAGAAGAAAAGTAATAAACGACTGGGAGGGATGATGGTGAGGACAATACGAGACGCCTCGACCGTTCGAATAGGAGAGGATGGATTCGACGAGGACGTCGCTATTTGCGCAGCGTGCGGCGACGCGCCTATTCCGTGTAACGCGTTCGTCGCGAAACGGTGTGGATGTAGCTATTGTTATTATTGCGCCGCGGCGAGATTGGAGGAGTGTAAAGCAGAAGGCAATTGGAAAGGGTTCGCGTGTGAAAACTGCGCGACGAGAATCAACTCCTTTCGCAGGATAAACTTAAAAACGATAGAATAAATTAGTAGAATTTTCGCGAAGAGTACAAGTGTTGGATAGTTAGATTTAGCTCATTAAAACGCACTATACTTAACCGACGATCATCGTCGTCTCGTCTTGGAACGAATATTCCGGAACTTCTAAATTCTCCGGCGCCGGTCCTTTACGAATTCTCCCGCTCGCGTCGTAGTGACTCCCGTGGCACGGGCAAAACCAACCGTTGTAATCGCCGGCGTTGGCAATCGGCACGCACCCAAGATGCGTGCACACCCCAACCACAACCAACCACTCCGGGTTCTGCGTTCTATCCGCATCCGCTTGCTTATCTCTCAATTCTCCCAAATCCACCGCGTTCTCCTTCGCGATCTCATCCGCCGTTCGTCTTCGAATAAACACCGGCTTCCCTCTCCACTTCACCGTCGTCGTCGTCCCCGGTTGTATTTTGCTCAAGTCCACTTCTAAAGACGCCAAAGCGAGCACATCCGCGGTGGCAGACATGGACATTAAAAACTTCAACACCGCTAAGCGAATCGCCGAGGCGTAAATCATGCGACCGCCAGTCAAGACGAAGTACGTGAACGCTCTCTTGTCCGGGTCTCCGATTTTATCCACGCGATGGTTTTCCTGCGCGTAGTTTGGTTCGCTGTTTGGCGTTTTCAACGCGTTCAAGATGGCGCCAGAGTTCACCGGGACCATGGAACCGTTTCCGTTGCTTCCAGAGGTGGATACCGCGGCATCGGACGCGTAGCCTGTCATGTGAGATTGATGATAGAAAAATGGTACAAAAGTCAGTATTATTATTTTACGTTGATGAAATCTCTCAAAGAGTAGTCCAAAAGGTAAAAAATCATCCGTCGCGGAAATGCGCGCGAACGAGCGCGACGCGAGCGACCTATCCCAGATCCAACCCAACGAAAACGTCCATCGATATCTTTTCCTTTCGAATGTAACACATTCTGCCTTAATTTCGTACCTCTCCTCCCCACATTTTGCTGTTCTCGCTCATCATTTTTCGCAACGGTGCTGTTGTTGTTCAAAATACCGCCGTGTGTCATCGCCGCTTTTTGGGCGGTCGACGAGGACGAGTGCGAACGCGCGGCGAGTAAAGCGCGGTGAAGAACCGACGCGACGTGTTTTCTCGACATCGTTTCTGCGGACGGACTGTTGAAGATGAATTCGCGTGCACGCGCGTTGAAGGAGGACTATTTATGGCGTGCGCGTAAAAATCTGATCGGTTTTCTCTCGATCTTTTGTCTAAAATACTATGTACTGCTTTGTCTGATTTTGGCAGCGAAAAGCGCTCTCTTCGATTACTTTCAAATACTTTTACATTCCTATTATGACTTGATTAAAAGTCGCTACATATATATACACACACGCGTTGTTACGGCTACTTTTCTATCGCGTGCTCTATTCATCATTCGTGGCGTAACTCATCTGACGTCTGGCGTCGTCTCGTCGGTATTCTCGTTGGTGTTGTTATTGTTGTTGTTCGTCGTCGTCGTCGTCGAAGCAGCAACTCTCTCCGCAACACCCGACGGACGCGTCCCATTGCTGTGCGTGCGTGCAATCCTCTCGCCATAACTCGCGAAACGTGGTCGATTTTTGCGACTCGGTCAAGCCGAGTTCGGTGATCCATTCGCCGTTCGCGCGGAATTGGTTCGCCACGCGCAAGGCGTTTTGTTTGTGCAACACCGGAACAAACGCGAATTGATGATCTTTGTTTTCTTCGTCTTTGAGTTCGGCGAGAATTTTCGGTTCGACGTCGAACGCGGAGAAGGAAGTAGGCTGACCGTAGAGTTTACCTCTCGCGGTTTGTGGCGTCCAGTCTTTGAGCATTCGTCGACTGTTTTTAGACGCGTCCACTTGGGAGGCGACGAGCTGGTCTGTTTTGGTTGTCGTCGTTTCTGAAGGATCGGAGTATTTTTGGACCCACTCGGATGGGATTTCCGGCGCGTCGTGGTGCTTGGCCATCACTCGCAAGTTCTTAATCGCAGAGAGACGAATGTCTTCGTGTAACTCGTCATGAATGGCCGTTTTCGTTTCGTCGTTGTATTGCTTTCTCTTGGCGTTCTTTTCCAAGCCTTCGATGGCGTTCCAGATTTGCCCAAAGTCGTACCCGTCGTGCTCGTGCAAACCTAAATACTCCTCCACGCGTCTCGTTGTCGCTTCCAAATTCTCTTTGCCGGAGAAATCTTCCTCGAACAACACCAACAAATTCGGAAACACGTCTTTCCACAGAGACAAGTAATGGTCGTACCTCGACGCGCCGAGTACCGGGTGAGCGTCCAAACACTTGCTCAAATCGTCCTCGTTCGAGCCGCTAAAACCGCCGCAGTTGTTCAAATCGCGCTTCATCTTTTGGAACGCTTGAACGGAGGATTTTGACGTTTTCGCGCACGCCCCGACGCCGCCGTAATTCGCCGCGTTCGTATCATCACCGCTATCATTGCTACTCTCCACGCTCTCCATCGCGTACCTCTCCATCGCTCTCTCAATCGGATCGCTTAAAACAACAATCGGCCTTAATCGTGGCAACGTGTTCCTCATCGCTTTCGCGCAACACGAACAACTAAAACTCGTATCCGACCAATCTCCGTAAATCATCCCTTTATGTTTATCCTTATCGTAGGAAGTCCCGGTTGGAATGACTTCTCGACTGTCCCTCGCCTCGCCTCGCTTGATTTTTTTCGGCACGAGCGCGTCCACGTACGCCTTCAACATCGCCGCGCCTCTCTCGCTCTGATGCCCTTCGCACATCTCCCCACCACTCGCTCTCGTCCCGTACGGCGTGTTCCAAAAGTGCACCGCTTTCGCATCGCTATCAATCATCGGATGTTCCTTCAGCGCCGCTCGCAACCGCCCCGTGCTCGTACTCGCGCCGAGAATCGCAAAGTGCGGTAAACAGTGCTCCTCGCTCAATTTCGCGTCTCTAAAACACGTCGCCGGGCCGACGTATCTCGCGTGGCCTCGAAACTGTTCGTACCATTCCTCCGCTTTCCCCGATTTCCACACCACGTTCGCCGCGCTGAAGAGGAAAAACGCCACCACGACGGAGACCACGCCTGGGCAGAAGTCTCGCCAACCGAATTCGCTTCGCTGCGTTTTGTCCTCTGTTTTCTTCGTTTTAATTCTCGGTAACCCTTCCGGCGTTTGCTTGATGACGATGTTCCCGATGTTATTATTATTAGTATTGCTGTTCTTGTTTTCTTTGAGCGACGATAAAGGCGTCCGTTCGTCGACGACGAGTGTGCCTCCAAAATCGACTTTTCCATGATGATGACTGCTGCGCGCGGCCTTTCCAAAATCGGGACTCCCACTCGCACCATCGTCCTCTCTCGTGGTCATCGGCGATGAAGTATTCGACGACGAATGAAGAAAATTGTGAGAAGACGTGGTCGAAGATGCCATCGTCGACGGCGTTCGAGAGCTTCGAATCCGCTCCTCTCGAGGCATGTCTCGCGACCACATCGT
>Ga0209425_10007559_pt1 | contig 10189 bp, 12 predicted proteins | sample COG_05_FD_184749 | JGI IMG/M metagenome (GOLD analysis project Ga0209425, IMG submission 184749) | Pelagic Microbial community sample from North Sea - COGITO 998_met_05 (SPAdes) (version 2) | ecosystem: Environmental > Aquatic > Marine > Neritic zone/Coastal water | place: Helgoland, sampling... | reverse complement strand
ACTTCTGGTAATTCTGGCATTTAATACTATATTGATTATATAAAACTATTTATGCAACAATATCTCCAAAATAAAAAAGGGCTAGTTCAAAATGTGTTTAATCAAGTTTTTGATAAATATGATTTGATGAATGATTTTATGTCATTAGGCATTCATCGTTTATGGAAAAAAAATATGTTACATATGATGAATCCTTCAAATGATCAAAAATTGATAGATGTAGCGTGTGGCACAGGAGATATAGCAAAACTTTTTTTAAAAAATGTTAATAAGTTCTCAGAGATAACCTGCGTTGATCCTAATAAAGGAATGATAAGTAAGGGCAAAAAAAAACTAAATAAGTATAAAAATTTAAATTGGATTATAGCATCAGCAGAAAAACTTCCTTTTAAAGAAAATTCGTTTGATTTTTATACAATAAGTTTTGGTTTAAGAAATACTAAAGATTTAAATAAATCTTTAACAGAAGCCTACAGGGTTTTAAAACCTGGAGGCCGATTTTTATGCCTCGAGTTTTCAAAAATACAAAACTCAAATCTAGAATTTGTTTACAAAAATTATTCAAAACTTATACCAAATATTGGAGAACTTGTAGTTGGTGAAAAACAACCTTACGAATATCTAGTTAAAAGTATAGAAAAATTTATTAATCAAGAAGAATTGATAGATTTAATGTTAAAAAATAATTTTAAAAAATGTTTTTATAGAAATCTATCTGGAGGAATAGTTTCCATACACAGTGGGTGGAAAATTAATGATTAAAAAACTAATAATTTTATTTAAGCTTGGTAGAAAAGTAGCTAAATCCGATATTTTAAATATAACAGCCAAATTTCAAGAACCACCTTTAGCAATAAAAATTTTATTTAAGATTTTGTCTTTTTCTTTCTCTGAAAAAAAACAGATAGATATTAATAAAGATGAAGGTGAAAGATTATCAAGCTCACTCGAGTCAATGGGAACAACTTTTATTAAACTTGGTCAATTTCTAGCAACTAGACCGGACATAATAGGAGAAGAGCTTTCAAAAAAACTCGAAAATTTACAAGATAAATTACCACCTTTTTCTTTACTACATGCTAAAGAAATAATTAAAAATGATCTTGGTCATGAAACTTATGAATCAATTATAAATCTAAGTGAACCTATCGCAGCTGCCTCTATAGCTCAAGTTCATAAAGCTCAAATAAGTGATAATGAGATAATTAAAGATGTAGCTATAAAAATTTTAAGACCAGATATAAAAAAAATATTTAATGAAGAAATAGATGCGATAATACTTTTTGCTTTTTTAGTAGAATCATTCATTAAAAAAACAAAAAGGCTTAAGTTGGTTGAGGTTGTGTTTTTATTGAAAGAAATAACAAATTTAGAAATGGACTTAAGATTCGAAGCTGCAGCTGCAAATGAATATGCTGAAAATACTAAAAATGATGTTGGATTTAGAGTTCCTCAAATTTATTGGAATTATACAAGTGAAAACGTTATGACTTTAGATTGGGTAGAAGGAGTTTCAATTAGAGAAACACAAGAATTAAAAAATAAAAATTTTAATACTAAAAAAATTGCTGAAGATATTATTCAAAATTTTTTAAGACACGCTGTAAGAGATGGATTTTTTCATGCTGATATGCATCAAGGAAATATATTCATAGACAACGACGGTCAAATCGTACCTATTGATTTTGGGATTATGGGAAGATTAGACAATATGAGTAAAAGGTTTTTAGCAGAAATTTTATTTGGTTTTGTACAAAGAGACTACCGTAAAGTTGCCGAGGTACATTTGATTGCAGGCCTTGTTCCAAAAGAAGTCCCTATAGATGATTTAGCTCAGGCTCTAAGATCAATTGGAGAACCGATTTTTGGTCAGGCAGTAAAGAATATCTCTGGTGGTAAGTTATTAAAACAATTATTTGATGTTACTGAAAAGTTTAATATGCAAACTCAACCTCAGCTCCTAATGTTGCAGAAAACAATGGTTGTTGTTGAAGGAGTCGCAAGAAAGTTAAATCCTGATACAAACATTTGGACTACTTCGAAACCTGTTCTTGAAAATTGGTTAAAAGAAACAAAAGATCCAATGACAAAAATTAACGAAACTCTTCAAAATACTTCAGAGGTAATTAAAAGACTGCCAGAATTCCCTGAAATAATGGATAAGGCTAATCAAGCTCTAACTTATTTAGCTAGTGGACAAATACCTCAAAATTCTAACTCTTATACTGCTTTAAATACTCAAAAATTAGAAATGACCGCTTTTAGAAATCAGACTATAATTGGTTTTTTAGTCCTTGTAATTTTTGGTCTATTGGTATTTTAATTCACACGATGAACAATTTGAACAATAAAAAAATCTTGTTAATTGTATGTGGAGGAATATCTGCTTATAAAAGCCTCGAAGTAATAAGGCTTCTTAAAAAAAGTGGAGTAATTATAAAAACAATTCTTACAAAAAGTGGTGCTAAATTTGTGACACCTCTTTCAATTACCTCATTATCTCAATCAAAAGTTTATCAAGATATTTTTAGTTTAGAAAATGAAGTGGAAATGGATCATATTAGTCTCTCAAGATGGGCTGATCTTATCTTAATAGCACCTGCAACAGCTAATACAATATCTAAACTTGCAAATGGAAATTCTGATGATTTAGCGTCTACAGTTGCTCTTGCTTCAAACAAAAAAATTTTTATTGCTCCTGCAATGAATGTAAGAATGTGGGATCATCAATCTACTAGAGAAAATATAGATAAACTAAAAACTTATAACTACAGATTAATTGGGCCTGAAATTGGAGATATGGCTTGCGGTGAATATGGTGAAGGAAAGATGTCAGAGCCGAAAAAAATTTTAAATGAATTAGAAAATTATTTTAAAAACTTTAAAAAAAACAATAAATTAAAAGCAATCGTGACTGCAGGGCCTACTAATGAATATATTGATCCAGTTAGATTTATTACTAATAAATCAAGTGGTAAACAAGGACACGAGATTGCAAAATCATTATCGAGAAATGGCTTTGACACAACACTAGTCTCTGGTCCAACAAATTTAAAAATAAATGATGATATTAATTTTATAAAAGTTGAAACTGCTGAAGAAATGTTTCAAGCAACACTTAATAATTTGCCTGCTGATGTTGCTATATTTTCGGCAGCAGTAGGTGATTATAAAGTAAAAAAAGTTTCAAAAATTAAAATTAAAAAACAAGAAAAATTTAATTTAGAACTGGAAAAAAATGTAGATATTCTTAATTATGTATCTAATCATAATTCTTTAAGACCTAAGCTTGTAGTTGGTTTTGCTGCAGAAACTAATAATTTAGAAAATTATGCAATTAAAAAACTTAATGAAAAAAATTGTGACTGGATAATTGCAAATGATATATCAAATAAAAAAATTGGATTTGAATCAGATTTTAATGAGGTCTCAATTTTTTATAAAGACAAAAAGATTGATAAACTTCAATACAAGTCCAAATATGAAATTTCAGATGAAATAGTAGAAAAAATTATTAATCATTTAAACTAATGGTTAAAGTTTTAGTAAAAAAACTAAATCCTTATGTTCAATTACCTACGTATAGAACAAGTGGCGCATCGGGAATGGACTTAATGGCTTATATAGAAAAGCCTATTAATTTAGAGCCTGGTAAATCTTGTCTTGTTCCAACAGGATTATCAGTTGCATTTCCTCAAAAGTATGAAATTCAAATAAGACCAAGATCTGGATTAGCTGCAAAAAATAATATCAGTGTTTTAAATACACCGGGTACGATTGATAGTGATTATAGAGGAGAACTTAAGATAATTTTATTTAATCATAGTAATGAAAATTTTATAATTAATAACAATGATAGAATTGCACAAATGGTTTTAACTCCAATCATCAAAATGGAATTAGAAGAAACAAATGAACTTCCAGAGTCAATGAGAGGTGAGGGTGGTTTTGGTTCAACCGGTAAATGAAAAAGCGCTTAGATAAATCTCAAATAGAAAGATTTTCAAGACAATTAATTTTAAAAAATATTGGAGCAAAAGGACAAAAAAAAATTTTATCTTCTAAGATTTTGATAGTTGGTGTTGGTGGCTTAGGATGTCCAGCAGCAGAAAATTTAGTAAGAGCTGGTATTGGAACCATTGGCCTAATCGATGATGACATTGTTAATCTTTCAAATATTCATAGACAAAGTTTATTTAATTCTAAAGATATAAAAAAACCAAAAGTTAATGTAGCAGCAAAAAAACTTAAAGAAATAAATCCACGAACAAAAATTAAAACATATAAGTCAAGACTCGATAAAAATAATATTCAAAATATAATTAAAAATTATGAACTTATTATTGATGGTTCTGATAATTTTAAGACAAAATTTTTAATTAATGATTATTGTATAAAATATAAAAAAAAATTGATTACTGGTGCTATAAGTAAATTTGATGGTCATATATTTTCATTTGATTTTAAAGATAAAAAAACTGCGTCTTTAAAGAATTTTTATCAAGAAAAAGAAATTTCTGACGATATTTTTAATTGTGAATTTGAAGGTGTTTTTGGAACAACCGCATCAATAGTCGGTACTATCCAAGCAAATGAAGCTTTAAAAATGATAATGGAAATTGGTCAAAACTTAAAAAATCAAATATTAATCATAGATCTATTAAATCTTAATTTTAGAAAAGTTAAGTTTAAAAAAAAATAAGATAAAATTAAATAATGAAAAAATTTTACCTTCAAATATTATTTTGGGCTCTTTTTCCATTAAATGTTTTTTCGGAAGAAGCTTTTCTTTCATTAAAAAAAAATAAGGTTAATGTAAGATATGGCCCAAGTTTCGAGTTTCCAATCAAATATGTATATAAAAAAATTAATCTACCAATTAAACAAATTGATAAAAAAGAAAATTGGAGAAGAATAATTGATGTTAAAAATAATAGTGGATGGATTCACTGGTCTCAATTAAAAAAAGTAAATTCTATAATCCCGCTCGAAGATAAAATATTATTTGAAAAACCCTCAAAATTTTCAAAACCTTTAGCCAAGATAAAAACAGGAAGAGTTTTGATTTTACAAAAATGCGATGGAATTTGGTGTAAAATTAAATCTGGAAATTTTAAAGGTTGGATAAAAATAAATAATATCTGGGGACCTACTAATTAAAATCAGCAGATAAAGATTTTAAACTTAAATCAGTTAGCTTTGTTGTGTGTGAATATTGTTGATGATCAATTCCAATTTCAACATTTAATAAACCTGATTTAAATTTTTCTATTTGCCCATCGTTGAATTTAAAATGAATAAATTGAACTGATGATGCTTTTCCTTCAGCTGAAGTTCTATCTACGTCCTCTTCTGGAACAGCTTTAACTATTTCTCCATCAATTTTCATAAAAACATTTTTTTCTATTCCACCAACTTTACTTAAAAAAGCTGCTCTAGAAACTGGATTATCTATTTCAAACATTAATGTAGCTATAAGTTCTTTACCATTTGGAATTAAAGGATTGTATGCTATTAGTTCATCTTTTAGTTGTTCATCTCCACCTTTTTCTATGTAAAGCATTTCTTGAACTTGAGCCAACATCGTTTCATAACTTTCAAAATAAAATGTAGCATAGGGGCCTAATGAAATTCTTCTGTTTTTTTTAAATTCAACAATATTTTTTCTTAATTCTTTTCTTTGTTTAATGTAGATATCTAATGGTATAATATCATCTTTTAAAATTTCTTTTTTTTCTTTAGGCATCATCATAATCTATAACTTTTTGCAATTAGTTCTATGGGATGTACTGCCTCATCATTTGAGATTTTTGTGTCAGCCTCTAACTGCTTTAAATGTTTTCCTGCTAACGGACAATCTGAAGCCATATATTTATTATTTTTATTTTTTACTTGTCTAGCTGTTGGTCTTCCTACCTTATTAGCTAAATCATGTGTTTCTTTCATTACCCCAAATGTTCCTCCATGGCCTGCACACCTTTCAACTACGTCAATTTTTACATTAGGTATTAATTTCAACATATCTCTAGCTTTAATACCCATATTTTGCGCTCTAGCATGGCAAGCATGATGAACAGTGATTCCACCGTCAATTTCATTTAAACCTTCCACTAAACCCTCGTTCTTGGATATATCAACCACATATTCATCAATATCCATCACATTTGATGATAATTTTTTTATATTTTCTTCATTTGGCAATAATAATGGCCACTCAAATTTTAACATGAGACCACAGCTAGCTGTAAGAGTTATAACCTTATATCCTTTATCGACCCATTCTAACAAATCTTTTGAAACTTTTTTTGCTTGTTCAACAACTTTTGGTAAATCTGCCTGTTCTAAAAAAGGCATTCCACAGCATCCTGGATAAGCTTCTTGAACTTCAACTCCATTCTTCTTTAAAACTTTTAAAGCAGCAACCCCTGTATTTTTTTTATTAAAATTAACAAAACAAGTTGAATAAATTACAACTTTTCTATTTTTATGTGTAGTTTCAAAATTTATTTTATCTTTATTTTTTTTAAAAAACTTTGAAAAGGTTTCTGAATTATATTTTGGCAACTGAACTCTTTTGTCGATTCTTAAAATTATCTCTAAAATTTTTCTAAAAAATTTGTTTTTAATGTCAGTTGCCCAGTTAATTAATTTTGAAAACATAACACCAATTTTTGCGTTCCTGTCTATGTGAGCTAATTGTAATGGTATACTTGGTAATTTTCCTAACTTTTTTTGAGCATTCCTATATCTTAACATTAGGTGGGGAAAGTCTAAATCAAAATCATGCGGAGGCACGTACGGACATTTGGTCATAAAACACATATCACATAAAGTGCATGCATCTACAACTGATTCAAATTGTTCACTTTTTAAACTTTCAACATCCTCATTTTTAGATTCATCAATCATATCAAATAATTTAGGAAATGAGTCACAAAGATTAAAACATCTTCTGCAACCATGACAAATATCAAACACTCTTCTCATTTCAGCGTCTAATTTTTCAGGATTTAAAAAATCAGGATTCTCAAAATCAATAGGATGTCTTATTGGTGCTTCTGTGCTTCCTTCTTTGCTCATATGATAAAATTAGAAATAAAAATTAATGATAAAGAAATTAAAATTACTGGTTCATTAAACCAATCCTTAATTGTTTGTTTAAGTTGCTCTATCATTTTTTAATTTTTGAAAATTTATTTGTTTTAATGGGCGATGAAACGCCCACTAAATAATTATGGATTAGCTAATAGACTCTAAAGTTTTTTGGAATTTACCAGCATGTGATTTTTCAGCTTTTGCTAACGTTTCAAACCAATCAGCAATCTCTTCAAAGCCTTCTTCCCTAGCAGTTTTTGCCATACCTGGATACATGTCTGTATATTCATGCGTTTCACCTTGAACCGCTGATGCTAGATTAGCTTTAGTTTCACCAATCGGTAAACCTGTAGCAGGATCACCTACTTCTTCTAGATACTCAAGATGTCCATGCGCATGGCCTGTTTCACCTTCAGCAGTTGATCTAAATACTGATGCAACATCGTTATATCCTTCAATGTCTGCTTTTTGAGCGAAATAAAGATATCTTCTGTTTGCTTGGCTTTCACCTGCAAATGCAGCTTCTAGATTTTCTTTTGTTTTTGTTCCTTTTAATGACATTTTTTCTCCTTGATTGTTACAAACATTATATAATGATTCTAAATTAGTTGTCAATAGTTTAGAATAATTATAATGTAGATTTTAAGTTATTGAAATTATTATATTAATTTTGATTTTGATTATTACTCGCAACTTTAATCAAAACTTCAACTGAATTAATTTTCTTTCCTGTAATATTTTTTTTTATATTTATTTTTTCGATATCGTCATGATTACAATCAATTAATTGATTTGTGTCTTCATCAAAGAAATGATGGTGATTAGTTATATTTGTATCAAAATAGCTTTTATCACTATTAATAGAAATTTCTTTTAGATAACCTTTATCTTTGAAAGCATGGACAGTATTGTACACTGTTGCTAAAGATATTTTTTCGTTAATTTGATCAGAAATGTTTTTAACAAGATCATTAATTGTAAAATGAAAAGTTTGTTCTCTATTAAATAAAACTTCACAAATTTTTAGTCTTTGTTTTGTTGGTCTTAAACCTGAAGACCTCAATTTATCAATAAATTCAGCATTTTTTAACATTGTTTTTTATAATAGTTCTAAACTATATGTATATTATAATTTAATAAAATCAAGTATTAAGGGTGTTCAATTTTATGAAAAAAAACTCCTATTCATACGATGATCTAATAAATTGCGGTAATGGTGGTCTTTTTGGCCCAGGAAATGCAAAATTGCCCCTTCCACCAATGCTCATGTTTGATAGAATTACTGAGATAAATGATACTAATGGTGCTTTTAAAAAAGGATCTTTAAAAGCGGAATTAGATATTAAAAAAGACCTGTGGTTTTTTGAGTGTCACTTTAGAGAGGATCCTGTGATGCCTGGATGTCTTGGACTTGATGCTATGTGGCAACTAGTGGGTTTTTATCTTGGGTGGATTGGAAACCCAGGGAAAGGAAGGGCTTTGGGAGTTGGTACTGTTAAATTTACTGGTGAGGTTTTACAGGATGTAAAGCAAGTAAGATATGAAATTGATATGAAAAAAATTATGTCACCAGGTGGAACAACTGTAGGTCTTGCTAATGGTGTAGTCTTAGCAGATGACAAAAAGATTTATTCAGCTGATAGTTTAAAAGTGGGATTATTTAAATAATGAGAAGAGTGGTAATAACAGGATTAGGGATTGTTTCTTGCTTGGGCAATAATCAAGAAGAAGTTCATCGGTCATTATTAAATTCAAAATCAGGAATTTCATTTTCTGAAGAATATAAAGAACACAACCTTAAAAGTCATGTTCATGGAAAACCTAATATAAAACTCGAGGACCATGTTGATAGAAAAACAATAAGATTTATGGGCTCAGGCTCGGCTTATAATTATATAGCCATGAAAGAAGCAATTGCGGACTCTGGTCTTGAAGAAAGTGAAGTTAGTAATTTTAAAACAGGAATAGTAATGGGTTCAGGAGGACCTTCAATTGAAAATGTAATTTTAGCTGCAGATAAGACAAGGGCTAAAACTCCAAAATTAATGGGGCCATTTATTGTTCCTAGAACTATGGCGAGTACCGCATCAGCAACTCTTGCTGTACCATTTAAAATTAAAGGAACTAACTACACAATGAGTTCAGCTTGTGCAACAAGCGGACACTGCATTGGAAATTCAATGGAATTAATTCAAATGGGTAAGCAGGATGTTGTTTTTGCTGGTGGTAGTGAGGAAATTCATTGGGCAATGACCGCTATGTTTGATGCTATGACGGCTTTATCTTCAAAATATAATGATACACCTGAAACTGCATCAAGAGCATATGATAAAACAAGAGACGGTTTTGTAATAGCTGGTGGCGGTGGAGTGTTAGTCCTAGAAGAATACGAACATGCTAAAGCTAGAGGAGCAAAAATATACGCTGAATTAACTGGGTATGGAGCAACTTCAGATGGATATGATATGGTAGCACCATCTGGTGAAGGAGCAGTAAGATGTATGAAGATGGCAATGGCTACAACTAAAAATAAAATTGATTATATTAATACTCACGGAACTTCTACTCCAGTTGGAGATATAACTGAACTGAATGCTGTTAAGAATACTTTTGGAGATAATATTCCAAAAATTAGTTCAACTAAATCTTTATCAGGACACCCATTAGGAGCTGCATCAGTCCATGAAGCAATTTATTGTTTAATAATGATGAAAAATAATTTCATTGCTGGCTCTGCAAATATAAATGAAATGGATGAGGAGGCAAAGAAATTTCCAATAATTGCTAAAACAGAAACTGAAGTAACTTTAAATACAGTAATGTCTAATAGTTTTGGTTTTGGTGGAACCAATGCTGCGTTAATTTTTGAAAAGGTTTAATTTATGAGTTTAATGAAAGGTAAAAAGGGATTAATCATGGGTGTTGCCAATGAGAGATCTATCGCTTGGGGTATTTCACAGAAACTGGCCGAAGCTGGAGCTGAACTTGCGTTTACATATTTGGGTGATGCATTAAAGAAAAGAGTAATTCCTTTAGCTGAAAAATTAAATTCAAAAACAACATTCAGTTGTGATGTTGAAAACAAAGAAGAAGT
>Ga0209425_10007557_pt1 | contig 10190 bp, 11 predicted proteins | sample COG_05_FD_184749 | JGI IMG/M metagenome (GOLD analysis project Ga0209425, IMG submission 184749) | Pelagic Microbial community sample from North Sea - COGITO 998_met_05 (SPAdes) (version 2) | ecosystem: Environmental > Aquatic > Marine > Neritic zone/Coastal water | place: Helgoland, sampling... | reverse complement strand
CTCTATCCAAAAGCTCTAAATGTGGTAGTTAAGAAGTTGTTACTTAATAAAAAAATTAATGATTAATAATAAATTAAAAAAAACTAATACTAAATTTAGTAATTATTTAAAAAAAATCAAAATCCACAAAAATCACTTTCCCAGATTTAATGAAGAATGTGGTGTATTTGGTATTAGTGGCTCCGAAGATGCTGCGGCCTTAACAGCTCTTGGTCTTCATGCATTGCAACATAGAGGTCAGGAAGGATGTGGAATAGTTAGTTATGATGGCAATTCTTACCACTCTGAGAGAAAATTTGGTTTAGTTGGTGATAATTTTACCAACAAAAAATCATTGGAAAAATTAACTGGCACAATTGCAATCGGACATAATAGGTACTCAACAACAGGTGGAGAAACGATAAGGAATATTCAGCCATTTTATGCTGATTTATATGGAGGTGCTATATCCATAGCTCACAACGGCAATTTAACAAATGCTCTTTTACTTAGAGAAACAATGGTTAGGGAGGGGGCAATATTTCAAACAACTTCTGACACAGAAACTATTGTGCAATTAGTTGCGAAGTCAAAAAAACAAAACATTGAAGACAAGGTGATTGATAGTTTAATGCAAATCCAGGGGGGTTATGCTTTAACAATTATTGCTAACGGTTTATTAATAGGAGCTAGAGATCCATTAGGTATTCGTCCACTTGTTATTGGAAAATTTGAAGATGCATATATCCTTGCCTCTGAAACGTGCGCACTTGATATTATTGGGGCTTCATTTGTAAGAGAAGTTGAAAATGGAGAGGTCGTCATAATTCGTAATGGAAAAATTGAAACAAGAAGACCTTTTCCAAATAATAATAAAAGACCGTGTGTTTTTGAATATATTTATTTTTCCAGACCTGATAGCATTTTAAATGGCAAAACAGCTTATGAGTATAGAAAAAATCTTGGAGTCTTCTTAGCAAAAGAAAGTGATATTAAGCCTGATGTTATTGTTCCAGTGCCAGACTCAGGAGTTCCAGCAGCTTTAGGCTATAGTCAAGAGACGAATATACCATTTGAATTGGGTTTAATTAGAAATCATTATGTAGGAAGAACTTTTATTGAGCCAACTCAGCAAATTCGTAGTCTTGGTGTCAAATTAAAATTAAATCCCAATCTAAGTTCAATAAAAAACAAAATTGTACTTTTAGTTGATGACTCTTTAGTAAGAGGCACAACATCATTTAAAATAATTAAAATGCTTTATGACTCTGGTGCAAAAGAAGTTCATATGAGAATAGCAAGTCCTCAAATTAAATTTCCTGATTTTTACGGTGTTGATACACCTACTCAAGAAGAATTGTTAGCTGCTAATAAAAATTTAGAAGAAATGTGTGATCATATTGGAGCAAAATCTCTAAATTTTTTATCGATAGAAAGCCTCTATAAAGCTTTAGGATATAGTAACCGTAATGAAAAAAACCCACAGTTCACAGATCATTATTTTACAGGAGATTATCCTGTAAGACCTATAGATTATCTTAATGATAATAAGATAAAAAAATTATCTTCTCTTAGTTTGGCTTCAAATCATTAGTGAGTAAAATTACTTATCCATGAATGTTCTTGTTATAGGAAATGGAGGCAGAGAACATGCTTTGTGTCATGGAATTAAGAATTCTAATTCTTGTGATAATTTGTTTTGTGTTCCTGGCAGTGATGGGATTGCTCAAATAGCAAATTGTTTTAATATCAACATATCAGATCATATTTTAATTTTAAATTTTTGTGTAGAAAATAAAATTGACTTTGTTGTTATTGGGCCTGAAGTACCCTTGACAGAAGGTTTGAGTGATTATTTAGAAATGAATTCTATTTTAACTTTTGGTCCATCTAAAGCTGGTGCGGAATTAGAAAATTCAAAAAAATTTACTAAAGATATTTGTAAGAAGCTTAATATTCCAACTGCAAATTATGTAACTTTTGATAATTATGTAGACTCAATGAATTATTTGAATTCTTGTTCTTTTCCCTTAGTAATAAAAGCAGATGGTTTAGCAGCAGGAAAGGGTGTAATTATTTGCAATTCTTTAGAGGATTCAACAGAAGCAATAAATAAATGTTTTAAAGATAAAACTTTTGGAAGTGCAGGATCTAGAGTTGTAATTGAAGAATTTTTAGAGGGCGAAGAGGTAAGTTTATTTACGTTAGTTGATAACACAGGATTTGTATTGCCCTTAATCACAGCTCAAGATCACAAGAAAATTTTTGAGGGTGAAAAAGGATTGAATACTGGTGGTATGGGCGCTTATGCACCAGTTCCTTCAATAACAAAATCAAAGATGACTGATTTAAGTAATCAATTTGTATTACCTATTGTTGAATATTTAAAAAAACAAAATATTAATTTTAATGGCATGTTTTATGCTGGTCTAATTATAACCAAAAAGGGTCCTCAATTACTTGAAATTAATGTCAGATTTGGAGATCCTGAAACTCAAGCAATTATTCCTTTGCTAGAAACTGACTTACTTCATTTGCTTCACGCTTCAGCTTCTGGTCAATTAAAGAATATCAAAAATATAAAATTTAAAGATAAATATTCTATGACAGTAGTTATTGCATCAAAAGGATATCCAGAAGATTTTAAAAAATTGACTGAAATTAAAAATATTCAAAATTTAGAATTGTCAAAAAAAGATTTTTTATTTCATGCAGGAACAAAATTTGAAAATAACAAATGGTTATCTAACGGAGGACGTGTTTTAAACTTTACTCATACTGGAGAAGATCTAACTAAAATAAGATTTAATATTCATAAGCTTATTCAGCAAATTTCATGGGATGAAGGATTTTACAGAAAAGATATTGGTTGGAGATATATAGATGAATAACTCTTCAGTAGTAGTCGAAGGTAAAACAAAAATCATTGAATCAACAAATCAGCCACATGTAGTACGTATAATTTCAAAAGATTTTTTGACAGGTGGGGATGCAGCTAAAAAAGAAAATATTAAAGATATAGGTATGCATAAAACGAAACAGACAACCAATGTTTTTAAAATGTTGGCTTATGAAGGTATTTCAACTTCATTTATTAAAATGGAATCTTCTAATAACCTTCTCTGTCATCGATGTGAAATGCTTCCTTTAGAGTTTGTGGTTAGAAGATATGCCTGGGGTAGCTATTTAAAAAGAAACAAAAAAATAAACAGTAATGATAAACCTCATGTATTTAAAAAACCAATCTATGAAATATTTCATAAACATGCTGTTATTATGCCTCCACATGTTGATCAACCTAGGCAAATGGAAGAGTCAATAGCACGTGAAAAATATTTAAAAAATGGAATTTGGGAAGAGGGTGTATACACAGATCCATACATTAAAGTTGGAAAGAGTTGGGAATTATATTCTGCAAAAAAACCAATCACAGACTCTCCTTTAATGAAAATTGATAAGATTCTCTCAGATCAAGAATTGAATTCCGTAATCAACAAAATTATTTTACCTAGTTTTATGGCTATTGAGAATAATTGGAATAACGTAGATACTGTTGATGGCCCAGTTCATTTAGTTGATATAAAATTTGAGCTTGGTATTAAATCAATTGATAATTCAATAGTTTTATCTGATGTTGTTGATAATGATAGCTGGAGAATTTGGCCTGGCGGTAATCCAGCAAAACAATTAGATAAACAGTCTTTTCGAGAAGGTGAGGATTTAATCAGCGTTGCAAATAAATATGAGCTCGTAACTAAACTTACAAGTCAATTTAAAGGAGTAAAATAGTTTATCATTCAATAATTGTAACATGCCCCATCTTTCTCATATTTTTGATTTCTTTTTTTAAATAATCATAAAAAAATATATTTTTATCTAATTTTTTATTTCTATATTCAAGAATGTCTTCTCCAATAAGATTTATCATTCGAGCATTATGAAGTTGTCTAGTTTCTAACTGATCAAGATTGCATACAGCCCTTACATGATTTTCAAATTGACTAATATTATACGCGTTAATTGTTAGGTGACCAGAATTATGAACTCTTGGTGCTATTTCATTTGCGTAAATTTTGTTATTTTTATCAATAAAATATTCAACACATAGAGTTCCAGTGTAATCTAAATTTTCAACTATATACTCAGCCCATTTTATAGCTTGATTTTTAATATCATTTGAAATGACTGCGGGAATGATTGAGTATTTAAGTATTTGGTTTTCATGAATATTTTCAATTGGATTATAAATCTCATACTGGTTTTTACCAAATCTAGTAATCACCACTGATATTTCTTTTTGTAAATCGACAATTTTCTCAAGTATATATTCTTTTGAAAAATTCATATTATTATCAATATCATTTATGTTATGTATTCTATATTGACCTTTACCATCATAACCTAAAGTTGTTGTTTTAAGTAATCCTGGTAATAATTTTTCATTTTTAATTATGTCGTTTTTGTTTTTTATTACAGCATACTCAGTTGTTTTAATTTTATTAGAGTTCAGAAATTCTTTTTCTGTAATTCTATTTTGTATTAATTTATTTATTTCAGGTTTAGGTATGACATTTTTAGATTTTTGAATAGTGTCTAAAATATCGAAAGGAATGTTTTCAAATTCATACGTTACTCTATCTACTAAATTAGTAAAATTATTTATATTTTTTTTATCTTTATAATCACCGCAAATAAAATTATCTGCAAAATGTTGTGCTGGAGCAACTGGATCATCACTAAAGATAACTGTTTTAATTTTTAATTTTTTAGCAGCGACAGATAATAAACTTCCTAATTGACCACCACCTATTATGCCAAGTATAGGTTTTTTCATTATTAAGGTTTTTTCTTTACAGATTTTGACTCTTGGTTTCTCCATTTTTTTAAATTATTTCTTATATCTTTATCAAAGACGGAAATTATAGATGCTGCATATAGTCCAGCATTAAATGCTCCACTTTCACCTATAGCCAAAGTGCCAACAGGAATCCCTTTAGGCATTTGAACAATTGATAATAAACTATCTAATCCTTTTAGTTTTTTACTCTCTACAGGCACACCTATAACGGGTATGGTTGTTAATGAAGCAATCATTCCTGGTAAGTGAGCTGACCCTCCTGCACCAGCAATAATTACAGAAATATTGTTATCTTCTGCTGATTTAGCAAATTTAAACATTCTGTCAGGAGTTCTGTGTGCAGAAACAATATTTGTTTCAAATTTTACTTTAAGTTTCTTTAAAATATCTTCACAGAATTTCATAGTAGGGTAATCAGATTTACTACCCATAACTATGGAAACTTTAGGTTTAGATTTCATTATGTTTTATCAATATAATTATATTTTTTTATCTAGTCGACTAATTACTATAATAAAACATCATGTACGTTACTTTCTCTAGCTCCTGCTTTTGAAATAAAGACAAATTTACAATTATTTTGCATTTTTTTTATAGTTTTATGACCTGTGTATCCCATTGATGATTTTAAACCACCTACTAACTGATAAACCACATTTTTAGTTTTTCCTTTATAGGGAACCATTCCCTCTACACCTTCTGCAACAAGTTTTTCAGCATTTTTTGTTTCTTCTTGAGAATATCTGTCGAATGAACCTTTTTGCATCGCTCCAACAGATCCCATGCCTCTGTAAGACTTATATTTTTTACCTTTTAGATTAATCATTTTACCAGGTGATTCATCCGTGCCTGCTAACAATGAGCCAATCATACATGCTGAGGCTCCACCTGCAATTGCTTTAGCAATGTCCCCAGATGTTTTAATACCTCCATCAGCAATAACAGGTATATTGTATTTTTTTGCAACTTGATAAGTATCGATAATTGCAGAGAGTTGAGGAATTCCTACCCCAGTTACTATTCTCGTAGTGCATATAGATCCGGGACCAATACCAACCTTTATTACATCAACTCCAGCTTTAATAAGATCTCTCGCAGCTTCTTTAGTTGCAATATTTCCAACAACTAAAGGTATTTTTTTAATAATTTTTTTAGCTTTTTTAATAAAGTCTATTGTTGTCTTTGTGTGTGCGTGTGCAACATCAATAAAAACAATATCGACATCTGATTTAATAAGTTCTTGAAGACGAAGATATGCGTTATTTTCAACGCCTATAGCTGCACCAACTGCTATTTCACCTTTTTTATTGCATGTAGCTTGATTAAAAATTCTGTTATCAAATTTTTTTTTGTGAACATTGCTTACTTCTTTTGCTTGTTTTTCAATAGACATATTTCTGTGAATTACACCTAATCCGCCATTTAAAGCTAAATTTATCGCCATTTTACTTTCTGTTACAGTATCCATAGCAGCAGAAATGATAGGAATTTGTAATTTAATGTCACCAATAGACATCGATGTAATAACATCCTTAGGTTTTATAGTAGAGTAACCGGGGGAAAGGAGAACATCGTCAAATGTTATAGAATATTGAGAGTAAATTTTGTAATCCATTTCTTTTTTTATTGAAATAGTGTTGATTCGTAAAAAGAAAATTAAATTTCTTAATTTTATATTTTTTTAAAATAGTTATTAATATTTTTTGCCGCTTGTTTAATTCGATGTTTATTTTCTACTAATCCTATTCGAACAAATCCTTCTCCATTTTTTCCAAAAGCTAGTCCTGGTGCAACAGCAACATCAGCATTTATCATTAAATCTTTTGAAAACTTCATCGATCCGCGATTTTTAAATTTGTACGGTATTGGTGCCCATACAAACATACTTGCCTCAGGTGATGGTATATCCCAGCCAATCCTCTTAAAAGATTTTATTAATAAATCTCTTCTATCTTTATATGTTTTTCTTATTTCACTCACACAATCCTGAGGACCATTTAAGGCTGCTGTCCCCGCAACTTGAACGGGTGTGAAAGCACCATAATCAACATAAGATTTAATTTTTGAAAGTGCCTGTATTAAAACTTTATTACCTACAGCAAATCCTATTCTCCAACCTGCCATGGCATATGTTTTTGATAAAGATGTAAACTCTACTGCAATTTTTTTAGCATTACGAACTTCTAGTATTGATGGAGGAGGCGTTTTTCCAAAATAAATTTCTGAATAGGCAAGATCTGATAGAACAAATGTATCATATTTAAATGCCAATTTGATGAGCTCTTTATAAAAATCCAAGCTTACAACTTGAGCAGTTGGGTTTGAGGGAAAAGAAGAAATGATAGCTTTAACAGAAGAATTTTTCTTTAAGTATTTTTCTAAATTAGATAAATACTTTTCTTGATCAAAGTATCCATTAAAAATTGTTTGAAGTGGTATTAATTTAGCGCCAGCAATCATAAAGCCATAGGGATGTACAGGATATGAGGGGTCAGGGCAGATTATCTTATCTCCTTTTGACGTTATAGCTTGAGCTAAATTAGCCAAACCTTCTTTTGATCCCAAGGTTACAATAATTTCATTATCTTGATCTAAATTAACATTAAATCTTCTTTGATAATAATGCGCTTGCGCTTTGCGCAATCCTTTAATACCTCGAGATGTAGAATATCTTCCAACACCTGGTTTATCTATTGTTTCTTTAAGCTTATCTCTTATGTGCTTTGGAGTGGCCATATCAGGATTACCCATACCAAAATCAATAATATCTTTTTTGTCAGCACGTAACTTTAATTTAAGACTATTTATTTCCGAAAATATATATGGCGGCAGTCTGTTAATTCTTTCAAATGGTGATTTCATTTATTTTTTTTTTAATCTTTAAATCATTAAAAGTCATTAATAAATATTATGAATTAATTCATAATCTAAACTTATTTACACCACGTATTTGACAAATATTTTTTCTATTGATTATTAAATTTTATAAAGGAAAAATAAATGTCATTATTAAAACTAAAATCAAAAACAGAACCACTACACAAAAATAAAAATATTATTAATTATGATGATGATCTTATTAAAGAAATCAAAGAACCTATTAAAACAATTAAAGAAAATAGTTCGCTAATTATTGGTGAAGGGGCCACAATTAAAGGTGAAATAATTGAAGAAAACGAAATTACAGTAAATGGCGCTGTTGATGGAGATATTCAATGTAAAGATCTGATTGTAGGTAAGACTGGCGTAATAAAAGGAAAAATAAAAACCGACACATTATACATTGAAGGAAGCATAGAAGGTGAAGTTTATGTCAAAGAATTACTTAAATTAATGTCATCTAGTTATGTTTCTGGCAAGATAACTTATGGAAGTCTTCAAATAAACGAAGGCGGTAAACTTGTTGGGGAGTTAGAATTTAAAGATAAAAATATCATTCAAGAAGAGTTTAAAGATTGGAAAACTATATGATGATATTAGATTTATTAATAATTTTTAGTGTTGGGATATATTTAGTTTTTAAAATTTCTAGATCGTAAGTATTTTTTTCAAATAAATATTTTTTTATCAATTAAAATTTAATAACGATATTAGGAATTTTTTTTATATGATAAATTACAATCAGAAAGGTTAACAAAATGACTAAATATGCAATTTATACAAAATGGTATTGGAGTAATGGTATAGCTTCAGCAGAAGAAATGCAGAACGGAATGAAGGAAAATCTTTTAGGAAAAACAGAGGCAGAGGATATTATTTGGTGGAAAATGGATGAACATCATCATCAATCAATTATCATTTTCTCCTCAGAAGATATAGCTAGGGCCGAATTTGAAAAGCGTCAAGAAATGAGAAATAAAACAACAAGTGAACATAATACAAAGATGGTAGAAGAAATTATGGGTCCTATCTTATCTCAATTATCAACTATGTAGATTAAGAGTTGAAAATATTATTTTTTATCAGTTAGGTATTTGCTATCTTTTAAATCCCTACAATCAATTAGATTATGATTATAGTAATCATCATTATTATAATCTAGATATTGAATGCCAGATATACTGTGCAAAATGTCTTTTTCACTATCAATTACATGGAAACTTTTTGAGTCAACATTTTTACCACATGTTGATGGAGCCCCTAAAGTATGAAGGATCTCATGTAGAATTGTTGCCTCAGCATCACCAAAAGTAAAATCACCGTGATCATTGAGATGATCATTTTTAGTGCATGTAAAAATTCTTTTTTTATTTTTTAAAATAATTTCATCACCAATATATTTTTTAAATCTAGAAGCTGTATAATAGATTGCTATTTGACCTTCATAGGATGATTTACCACAAACATCATAATTGATATATTTTCTTCTTTCCCATCCTTCAAAGAAAACAATGAATTTTTTCTTTTCAAAATTATGAAATTTATTTTTATTATCAAAAATAATTTTTTTAATTTTATCTGAAATATCAATTTTTTTTTCGGTATCCTCAACTTTATCATCAAACCATTTCATTGTTTTGTTTGTACGCATAAACGTAACATCAATTTTATTTTTAGCGTTTTTATCAAAATGCAATTCCTGATTTTGTGATTTGCTTAAAAACCATTTATTAATTGCTGATAAGGAAAAATCGATATTTAAATTTACATCAAACTTTCTATCTTCCATTTCACAAGGTAGTAAGAAAATAGCATGGAACTGTTCATTATTTAATAAATCAGGATTATCTTGAAATGATCTTCCATTAATAACATCATCTCCATGGTTTATTAATTGAACTTCTTTTTCATCATTACATATTTCAGGAAGTTCTTTTTTAGGCACAAGATATTTCCAATCCTCATTAATAATTTGTAAATAAATTACAAACAAACAAACAATAACAAAAAATATTGATACCGGTATGACAAAATATCGATGCATTTTATAATTATTAAATTTTATTTTTAATTAATAAATAAGTAAATTTAATAAAATTTACAAAATTAAAGATTTGTACTTTTTCTTAAATAGATCTAATGCTGCTCTTGTGTGAAAGTCTAATCTATAGGCGCTAAAAAGATCGTTATTTTTACTTGTATCAAGTTTTGTGCATACAACATATTTTAAATCATTATTATCAACTGATTCAGTATCTTTTATTATTAAGGCTAACTTTTTTTCATATTCGTGACTTCTGAATTCTTGAGGAATAATTATTTCGACGTCTTTTGCTTTGTCTCTAAATAATTGAGATAAAAATTTTTTTATCTTAATTATTAATTTTTTCATCTCGGAGTTATTTAGGTATTTTTATGATCAATACAATAAAAAAATTATTTGATAATTAATTTTACTTGAGTAGAATAAGCA
>Ga0209425_10007556_pt1 | contig 10191 bp, 13 predicted proteins | sample COG_05_FD_184749 | JGI IMG/M metagenome (GOLD analysis project Ga0209425, IMG submission 184749) | Pelagic Microbial community sample from North Sea - COGITO 998_met_05 (SPAdes) (version 2) | ecosystem: Environmental > Aquatic > Marine > Neritic zone/Coastal water | place: Helgoland, sampling... | reverse complement strand
TTAAGCTTTGTGGCACGAGACGATTCATTCCGAGGCCGATCCGTTTTCGACTTTTCAATTCGGCGCTTTTCGGTCATTTAACGCCCGCTCCCATCGACGCGACTCATGACCCTTGATCCGTCGTTTCATTTGAATCCGCCGGGTCCTGCGCATCGTCCGCAAAAGCAGCGCGTAAAATATCCTCTTGGTCGTCCTTCATCGATTCAAACGGTTCATCAAAGCGCTCTGGGTTATCTGTCTTTTCTCCATCAGTCTCCGCGACACCCGCCTCTAAAGACGGAGAGATTTCCGCTCTGCCATCTTCCAGCGCTGCCTCATCTTCTTGCGCTGCCTCATCTTCTTGCGCTTCATCGTCTTCCTCGGCGCCTATAACTTCAGCGGGCGCCATGACACGCCGAATGTTTTCCTTAATCGTATCAACCGTCGTCGACACTTCATCCAAATCCGTCTCTTCCATCCCCTCCAACTCAACCTCTTCCACATCAAGCTCGATCGTCTTCATTTCGATGAGCGGCTCATCAAGCGCCAACCGATCTGTCATGGCATCAAGGTCTTTAATTTCAGACAAGGTAGGCAATTCGTCCAAGCTCACAAGATTAAAATAATCTAAAAAACTTTTCGTCGTTGCATACATTGCGGGTCGACCTGGAACATCGCGATGACCCACGATGCGGATCCACTCCCTTTCTAAGAGGCTCCTGATGATATTGGTCGATACCGTGACCCCCCTGACCGCCTCTATATCGCCGCGAGTAATAGGCTGTTTGTAAGCGACCAACGCCAAGGTTTCTAGCAGTGCACGGGTATAGCGTTGCGGCCGTTCTTCCCAAAGCCGGCTCACCCATTCACCATAATCGGCTTTTACCTGAAATCGATAACCACTGGCCAACCGCTTCAACTCAAATCCGCGGGTCGCACAATCATCCTCGATCTCTTTGATTACGGCCCTCACCGCATCCCTTGAAGGCGAGTCGAGGTCAAATAGAGACATCAAGTTGTCGAGTGACAAGGGACTTTCGGAGGCTAAAATCGCACCTTCAACAATTTGCTTGAGGTTGTTTTCCCAGTTCATAGATTAGGCTCTGAGTTATCGGTTTCGATTGCGGTGGCTCGCGCTCGAACGTGGATCGGCGCAAAAGGTTCGGTCTGAATCATTTCAATCAAGGATTCTTTGATGAGCTCCAGCATCGCGATGAAGGTGACAACAACCCCAGCACGCCCCTCAGTGACATCAAACATTTCGACAAAGGACAAATACTGATCTCCTCGCTGTTGAATACGCACCAATATATTCGACATGCGCTCACGGGTGGACAGGGGCTCTAACTGTATTTGATGACTCGCATTTTGATCCGCCCGACGCAGTACCCCCGCCAGAGAGATGAGCAATTCCTGAAGATCAACTTCGGGTAAGGGCCTGGGCCGAGTGGAGACCGGAGCCTCTGCATGGGCAACCCAAAAATCACGATTCTCTCGTGGCAGGGCATCGAGATTCAGCGCTGCGGATTTAAATTGTTCGTATTCTTGGAGCCGTCTGATCAGCTCGGCTCGGGGGTCACTTTCATCATCATCCGCTTCGGTTTGTCTGGGCAGCAGCATTCGAGATTTAATTTCGGCGAGCATCGCCGCCATCACTAAATATTCAGCCGCTAGCTCAAACTGCAACTCCTTCATGAGGTCAATGTACTGCATGTACTGCTGAGTAATATCGGCGACTCGAATATCTAAAATATCGAGATTTTGACGCTTGATGAGGTACAGCAATAAATCCAACGGCCCCTCAAAAGCTTCTAAGAAAACTTCGAGGGCATCGGGAGGAATGTAAAGATCGTCGGGTAGTTCGTTGAAGGGTACACCCGCCACGAGCGCCAATTCCCCTTGTTTCTTCAGCATCTCCATCGGCGGCGGCGCGCCATCGCTTCGAGGATCAAGATCCTGAGACACAATCAAAGCATCCTGTAGTCCAAGCCCATTGCGGACCGGACTTCTTCAAGGGTTTCTTTGGCCTGGGTACGCGCTTTGTCGCAGCCCTCGGCAATAATATTGCGCACAAGATCCGGACTTTCTTCAAACTGCAGTGCGCGTTCCCGCATCGGTTGTTGCTCTTGTAGGATCGCTTCGACCAGCGGGCCCTTACAGTCTAAACAACCAATCCCTGCTGAGGTGCACCCCTCGGTAATCCAAGATCGCGTTGCCTCATCAGAATAAATTTTATGCAAGTCAAACACTGGGCACTTTTTAGGGTCACCTCGATCCGTCCTCTTCACCCGCGCCGGGTCCGTGGTCATCGTGCGAACCTTCTTGGTCACTGACTCAGGGTCCTCTCGCAACGAAATGGTGTTGTTGTAACTCTTGGACATTTTTTGTCCATCCAGGCCTGGCATCACCGGATTGTCGGTTAGCAACGCTTGAGGCTCAGGTAAAATGATTTTGCCGGAGCCCTCCGCGTAACCCAGCAACCGATCGCGATCACCCATCGATAAATTACCCTGACCAGACACCATCGACTGGGCCCGGGTTAGCGCTTCTTCTTGACCTTGCTCCATGTAACTGCGTCTGAGCTCACGGTAGAGCTTGCCGTTCTTTCTCCCGAGCTTTTTGATGGCTTCCTCAGCCGCATTCTCAAACCCCTCATCACGGCCGAAAATATGATTAAACCGGCGAGCCAGCTCTCGGGTCATTTCAACATGCGGCACCTGATCCGCGCCCACGGGAACCTGCCCTGCTCTGTAAATGAGAATGTCCGCACCTTGCAGGACTGGATAGCCTAAAAAGCCATAGGTCGACAAATCACGATCTTTTTGCTTGCTGACTTGATCTTTAAAGGTAGGAACACGTTCGACCCAGCTCAGGGGGGTTATCATCGATAACAACAGATGGAGCTCCGCGTGCTCGGGCACCTTTGACTGAATAAAAAGCGTCGTCGAGCTCGGATTAACGCCTGCCGCTAGCCAGTCCACAATCATTTGCCAAGTATTTTCTTCGATCCGCCGGGTCTCTTCGTAGTGACTGGTCAGCGCATGCCAATCCGCTACAAAAAAGAAACTTTCGTACTCGAGTTGAAGTTTGACCCAGTTTTTTAAGACACCATGATAGTGCCCCAAATGCAGTCGTCCTGTGGGACGCATTCCCGATAAAACTCTCGATTGGGGATCACTCAGGCTCAAGGACACACCTTCTTTTCTGACTCTGTTTAAATCAATTTAGCCTATCGAGTCCTGACGGCGGATTAGCCGATAGGCGCGCCCTTTACGGCGCGACATCTCATCGAAAGCATCTGACGAACGATTATATCACTCTCTGTTCACAAATTGCCGCTCTAGATACCGAATACTGACGGATCACCGCATCCTTTGCGCAGCACCTCGGGAATTCCATCCGTTAAGTCAACAACCGTTGTCGGGTCTAGCCCACCGTAGCCCCCGTCCACAATGATCTCGACCTCTCTTTCAAGAGATACTCTGATATCAAAAGGATCGTTGAGCGGATATTCATCACCCGGCATCGCCAGTGTTGTACTGACAATGGGAGATCCGTAGGTTTCGAGAATTGCCCTTAAAATGGGATGTTCCGGCACTCGTAATCCGATGGTTTTCCGCTTGGGCTGCACTAGGCGTTTGGGCACCAGTTTACTGGCTTCCAGAATAAACGTATAAGGCCCGGGGGTTGCGAGCTTCAGCGTTCGATAAACCGGATTAGGGACTTGGGCATAGAGTCCCAGATCAGAAAGATCTCGACACAGCAGGGTGAATTCATGATCTTCGCGCAGCTGCCGTATCCGGCGAATACGATCCATCCCACGTTTGTTGTCTAGACTACACCCTACCCCGTAACAGGCATCCGTGGGATAAACCACAACACCGCCGGCTGCCAGTGCTTCGGAGACTTGAGCCACCAATCGCATTTGAGGATTCTCGGCATGAATATTAAGAATTTGACCCATTCTCGAACTGCTTTCCTTTTAAGACAGACTTAATTTTAAGAGAAACTTAATCTTAAGAGAGACTTAATTTCGACCTCAAAGAGACCCGATGACAAAGGACTTCCGCCCCCCGCTCATTTAAACAGACTCAGTCAGGGGTTTCGACGCTTAATTACATCACCCCTTCGGCAGCCCTCAATAGTGGGGTATCATCCACTTTTTCATACGACGTACAGACCATGTCAAAACTCATTGAGCTTGCAGCGCCCATCGCCTTCTTTACCTGCTGGGTGATGACGGATGATATTTTTTTAAGCACGCAGGTCCTCATGGTCATGATCTCCTTTCAAGCAATCATTGAGTACGCAAGCACGAAAACGCTCAAACCCATGACTAAATTGTTGCTGGTCAGCGTACTCATTTTTGGGGGGCTTACCATCGCTTTTCGGGACGAGACGTTCATCTTATGGAAACCGACCATTGTCAACTGGGCACTTGGTTTGCTGCTCGCAGGCAGCCAGTTTTTATTGAGGCGGCCCGTACTCGGAAGCCTTATGGGGACACAGATTCAATTACCCGACCCCGTTTGGTTCAAATTGGGTTACGGCTGGGCTATCGGATTTTTCATCGCTGGATGTGTGAATTTGGTCGTTGCTTTTCAATTCAGTCTCGATTTCTGGATGACCTACAAATTAATCGGTGGTCCCGCGCTGACGTTTGTCTACATCATTATCACCATGGTATATCTCAATCGCTCGGGTGTTTCTATCGAACAACCGGTCCAGAATTCGGGAGATTAGCGATTCAGACGATGCACCAGCCAGCAGCACAGACCGTTTGAAGACAATGGGCCATTCATGGGACTGTCTTCGTCAAGCATCGAGCCATGATTGAATATCTCTGCATACTCAGATCAAGGAAAACAACACCATGCTCTACGTGATTATTGGAGAAGACCGAGCCGATAGTTTGTCCGCGCGAATGGACGCCAGACCCGCTCACCTTGAGCGCATCCAAGCTCTGGTCGATCAAGGTCGGTTGATTATTGGCGGCCCTATGCCTGCCATTGACAGTGAGAATCCCGGAGAGCACGGCTTTAAGGGATCGATCATCATTGCCGAGTTCGCATCTCTCGAAGAGGCTGAGACTTGGGCGTTTGCGGATCCCTACCAGCTCGAAGGCATCTTTGAGACCCTGACGGTCCGTCCCTTTAAACAGGTGCTGCCATGATCCGAAGGTCTGCATTTACGGTCGCTTTAATTGCGGCATTATTGTCTCCAGCACTCGTTGCTGAAACGGTCTATGTCAGAGACACCTTGTACGTTCCGCTTCGGGCGGCACCCAGTGAGGACGCTCGCTTTGTTAGAAACAGCCTTAAGAGCGGCACACCGCTAACCCTGCTATCGGTTGATTCAGAAAATGGGTTTAGTCATGTGGAATATCGGGAAACCAATGGTAACCGCCTGGAAGGCTTCATTGCTTCGCAATATCTCGATGATCAGCCCACCACCCGAATGCAACTTGAGGATGTGCAAATCGAGAGAGACCAGCTCCGAGCTGTGCTCAGAAACTTAAATGAGCGCCAATCAAACCATCAAGCATCCACCGACGCGCTGACCGAGTCCCTCGCCTCGGCCAACCGACAAATCGACGCGCTACGCGCCGAATTAACCGACGCGCAAAGCGAAACTGCGCGCATTACGGCGCTGGCCAGTGATTCGATCGGCCTGACCGATGCGCTCAAGTCAGCGAAAACGAGGAATCAGCGCCTCGAGGCCGAACTCGCCCAGACCGACGAAAAAATCGCATTGCTCAGCGAAACCCGAGACCAGCAATGGTTCTTGGTTGGGGGCGGCGTGGTGTTGATTGGCGCGTTGGTTGGGTTTTGGATCAGTCGCCGGGTCTACCATCGCCGCTTCGCCGGAGGATGGTCCTAATGGTCATGCTCAGTGTTAACCTGAACAAAGTTGCCCTGCTTCGTAATTCCCGGGTGACCACGATCCCCAGTGTTGTTGACGCTGCCAAAACCTGTATCGACTGCGGTGCAAAGGGGATCACGGTGCACCCAAGACCTGATCAACGTCACATTCGGGTCTCGGACGTCTACGACCTCAAGACCCTGCTCGACGACTATCCCGGTGTTGAACTGAATATTGAGGGCAATCCGCTGGCTGGGCCCGAGGAGAATGGATACCCAGGGTTTATGGCATTGATTGATGCTGTCAAACCCGCTCAATGCACCCTCGTACCAGATGACCCAACTCAGTTAACCAGCGATCATGGCTGGAGCCTTAGCGAACAAAGCAGACTACTTGCGCCCTTTTTAGAAAAGCTGCAGGACTGGCAAATCCGATCTAGCGTTTTTCTTGATGCGCTGCCTGATGAAATTAGCTACGCCCAAGGCCTTGGCATCGACCGCGTCGAATTGTACACCGGCCCTTACGCGGATCATTTCCAGGCCCTCGGGCCTAATCCCAAGCTCCAAGCCTTCGCAAAAACTGCGGAGCGCGCCAGGGACAGCGGCATTGGCGTGAACGCGGGTCACGATCTAAATCTCGACAACCTGCCCCTGTTTGTCAACGCCCTACCGAACTTGCTGGAGGTTTCTATTGGTCATGCGCTCATCGCCGATGCCCTCTGGCTTGGGCTGCCTGAGACGGTCAAACGTTACCTTGAAGTACTCGAGCCCACCAAAGTCCTTTAACGCTAGGCTCGGAACCAGTATCATCTCGCCCTCCACAAAATGATTTAAGGTTTTTATGTTCACCAAATTTTTGATCTCTGCCGTCATGGCCTCACTGGTCACCCTCGCCAACGGCTACCTCGCCCATCAGTCACTGTCTTTCCCTGCTAACCCAGCCGATTGGGGTCAATTCGCGATCTTGTTTTCAGGCATTATGATCGCTGTTTTGCTGACCAGCCAAAGCGAGTTACAAGACTACGATGAGGACGATGAGGAAGAAGAAGACGTTTTTGCCCCAGAAGACTTTGAGGTCGGCACCGTCAAATGGTTTAACACCAAAAAAGGATACGGTTTTATTACACGAGACCAGGGTGAGGACATCTTCGTTCACTTTAGAAATATTAAAGGCCAGGGCCGTCGTAGCCTGAGCGATGGAGAACGCGTTTCTTTCGTCGTGACCCATGGCGATAAAGGGCTGCAAGCCGATCAAGTTAGTCCAGCCTGATCAACTTCCATGCCTGACGTTTACCTTCTGGGCAAACCCGATGAGATCGAGGCACTTGCACCGGATGATGCACCCGATGAAATTGCGCTCTGTTTAAATACTGGGCCGCTTGATCGGGAGGCACGACTTCCGCTGTACGCACTGCTCGAAGGACTGCTGATCGAAGAGGCAGGGGGGCTTGAAAGCCTCGTGCAGGCCATTGATGCGGATGGTCCTTATCTCTTTCGAGTCGACGAGAAAGTCTGTGACAAGCTCGCGCGCTTCGAAGATGAGGCCGTCGAGACCTTACTGCTCAATTGGAGCGCCTGCGCTGCGATTGAAGGATTACAAATCGATCAAGAGGATCTGCTTAAATTCCTTTTTGAATTGACCCACCTCTGCAAAATCCGCGACCAAAATAGTGACCTTGAATTGTACCTCTACCACGAGGGTTAATGATGGCTGTCTACTCAACAGACCAAGGACGCTTATGTCCGCAGTGCAATCGGCCCATCACCCTGTGCCAGGGACATTCGAAAAATCAGCGGGCGGAGTCCTCTGGCATCGTTCGCGTCCATCGAGAGATTAAAGGTCGAGGGGGCAAACCGGTATCGATTATTCGCGGACTCAATCTTGGCCCGAGTGAACTTAAACGTTTATGCCAACAAATCAAAAAACACTGCGGCGTTGGCGGCAGCATCAGCGGCGCAGAGCTTGTCATTCAAGGTGACCAGCGCACTAAAATAGTGTCGTTGCTCGAGCAACAGGGCATCGCGGCGAAACTGGGTGGCGGATAGTGTCTCATCTCATCGATGCCCAAGCACTCAAGCACCAGTTGCATCAAGATGCACCGCTGGTCATTATCGATTGCCGTTTTGATCTAGGAGACCCGGATTTAGGGCGTCAGCAGTTCACCGAGGGGCATATTCCCGGTGCCGTTTACGCTGATCTCAACCAGGATCTCAGCGGCCCAGTGGTCCCGGGTGAGACTGGCCGACACCCACTCCCAAATCCTGATGCGCTTTGCGCAAAATTCGAGTCACTGGGCATTTCAAATTCCCAATCTGTGGTCGTTTATGATGATGCTCACGGGGCTTTTGCGGCAAGACTCTGGTGGTTGCTCAGATGGCTCGGGCACGACCGTGTTCAAGTGCTCGACGGCGGCCTTACGGCGTGGCTTTCCGAAGGCGGGCGCCTCAGCCAATCGTCGCCGGACCCCAAAACCGGCCAATTTGCTCGAGGCGATGCCTTGACTCGGACATGCCCAATGCAGGAGGTGTCTGCCGAAAATGCGCATCTCATCGATGTGCGGAGCGAAGCGCGCTTTCAGGGCATCGATGAACCGATCGATCCGATTGCCGGTCATATTCCTGGTGCTATAAATCTGCCTTTTCAAAACAACCTTCAAGACGGACGGTTTAAAGCACCAGAGCACCTTCGTGCTGAATTCAAGGCCGCAGGGATCGGACTCGAAGAATCGGTGATTTGTTACTGCGGTTCTGGCGTTACCGCGACGCATACCTTGTTAGCACTGCTCGAGGCGGGCTTCGCCGAGCCCAGGCTCTATCCTGGTTCTTGGAGCGAGTGGATTACCGATCCTCAAAATTCCGTTGCTCGAGGGGAACATGGCACAAAGTGATTATCGGACTCAAAAGCCACAAATAATTTGGGACGGTGAGCGCCCTCGGTCGACTGAATTCTCAGATTATTACTGGTCCGAAGGGGATCCGCGTCTCGAGAAGCGCGCAGTTTATGCCGATCAACACAATCTCGCAGCTCGAGCAGGACAGGCGGAGCAATTCGTCCTACTGGAGCTTGGGTTTGGGTTTGGTCATAACTTTCTGCAGACCATCGAACTTTGGTCCCAGGATTGTCCATCGACCATTCTGCACTACATCGCTATCGAGCGGGCCCCGCCTAGCTTAGAATCTCTGAAGAACGTCTTGGTCCAGGCCCCCTCCCCCCTCGCTCAAAAATTAATCGAGGCCTACCCACCCTGCGTTGAAGGCTGGTTCACAAAATGGTTAACCCCCAATGTCCGGCTGACATTGATCTTTGAAGACGCGCAAACCGTGCTGCCCGAGCTCGATGCGCGTGTCGACGCCTTTTATCTTGACGGATTTAAGCCAAGTCACAACCCAGAACTTTTCAACGCTTATATTTTTCAAAGCATCCATCGTCTCGCCCAGCCCGGCGCTTCGCTCAGCACCTATTCGGTGGCTGGGGTTGTTAAACAAGGGCTCGCAGCTGCAGGCTTTATAATCGAGAAACGCACCGGCTTTGGTCAAAAAAGAGCGCTGCTCTATGCTCAAAAGGCCGGCCATTGGGAGGGCCAAACCCTCAGAAAACCCAGCATTCAAATCGTTGGCGCCGGACTCGCGGGCCAGGCCCTTGAGCAGAGTCTGCTGCGATTCGGTCTGGAAGCCAATGTATTTTCTGATCCCCGGCACCTTGGATCGTCGAATCAACCCTGTATGAAGCTCTATCCCCAGGTCGCTCTACAGCGCGATTCTGCATCTGATTTCTCTCTGGCCGCCAGCTATTTCGCGCTCCAACACAACCCCCACATCGAGCCGGGCCCGATACAATGGCGCAGCAACAGCATCGATAAACGACACAGAATGTCTCGCCTGAGTGCGCTGTTACCCGATACCGTTCTAGCGCAATCAGAGGAAATTTTTACGTTCCATTTGGCGGGCATCTGGCGGGGGATGAATCTACTTCGCCCCACTCAGACTCAGTCCATCCACCGGATCGCGTTCGGCAATGACGCAACCCAACTTATAGGTAAGACAGGGGAGATCGTTTCAGAGGCTGACGTCACCATCATCGCCGCCGGCATGGGAACGCTTGAACTGACGGATCTCGATCTTCGCTGCGTCCAAGGCCAATCCGTCGTCATCCGCGCGAAGCAGGGCCTTCCGGAAGCATTAACGGGCGATCTAAACATTACAGCGCTGGGGGACAACCGTTTCTTGGTGGGCAGCACTTACCGTCTCGATGACTCAAACCCAAAGCCTTCACCGGCAAACACCCAACGCCTGAGCGAGCGGCTGTCTGAATTCCTCGGTCACACCCGCTTTGAGGTGATGTCTGAACATG
>Ga0209425_10007555_pt1 | contig 10191 bp, 10 predicted proteins | sample COG_05_FD_184749 | JGI IMG/M metagenome (GOLD analysis project Ga0209425, IMG submission 184749) | Pelagic Microbial community sample from North Sea - COGITO 998_met_05 (SPAdes) (version 2) | ecosystem: Environmental > Aquatic > Marine > Neritic zone/Coastal water | place: Helgoland, sampling... | reverse complement strand
CATGTATCCATTTGAATTAACTTCACAAACTAATGGTACAATCGTAGATGAATCTTTTTTCCCTAATCATTTTCATTATATTTCCCAGTCTAGAAAAAAAAATAAGTCTGTGTCTATAAATTTTGATGAGTTAGGAGTAATTAACGATTATGAAATTATTCCAAAACCCGATGATTTTTATATGGATAATTTTAATCAATTAAAGTCACAAAAATTATTTACAGATCCTATATCGCAATTATTTGAATATTTTCTCCATCAAAAAAGTTCTAACAAAACTATAATTGACGGTAGGAGGATTTATGATTTACATGCTGAAAATATCGAAGGTAAGACTTTTAATGAAAATTCCTCAATCAATTTTAAAGGTGAGACATTAGGATTAAAGATAACTTTTCCTTATTATTTAAGTTTATGGAAAGATTCCAAAGATGATAAGAATACCATTAAGTATGTTATTATTTATTACTCTGCATTTAAAAATACTAATATTCCTGTACAAATTGTCTTAAAGACTAACAGATCTAAAATATTTATGAATTTATCCGCCTATAATATAGTAAACTAATTCTCAATTATGATAGCTACTCGTTCTAGATCTTTAGTGAAAGCAATAACTTGGAGAGCCTTAGGCACAGCCGATACTTTTGTGCTAAGTGTTGTGATAATAAGTATCTATAGTAATGATATTCAGTGGCAAGCTGCTTACTACATAGCCTTCTTAGAAATAATAACGAAATCGATATTTTATTATGTTCATGAGCGTATTTGGAATAAATTTAATTGGCAGCGTACTAATTCTGTCAGTAAATTAAGATCCTTTATGAAAGCTCTCACATGGAGAGTTCTCGCTACAGTAGATACTTTTTTATTAAGTTTTATTGTCACTCAAGAGTTAAAATGGGCAACCTCTATTGCATTATTTGAAATATTAACTAAAGCTATTCTTTACTATTTACATGAGAGAGGTTGGAATAAATTGAATTGGGGGAGAAGTTGATTACAAAATTTGAGGAAAACTTAATCCATCTTTTTGCTGGAAACTTACCTCTATATAAATCTTACTGGTTGTATTATGTATTTGGTAACTTTGTAATATCTGTTCCACTTTTAATGGTTTCTAAATCTTTTATTGGTTCTTATATTTTTTCCTTTTCACTCTATTTGATAATTAATCTATCTTATTATTGCATTTCTTGTGTGGGTGTTTGGAGGAGTTCTCAATCTTATAAAAAGAACAAAATTTTAGCTTTTTTGGCTAGATTAATCGTTGTGCTTGGTATTTCTACTACATTATTCGAATTAAAGAATATTTTAGAGATTATTTATTATTAAATTTTAAAAAAATGATTATATTTTAATCATGTCAGCTGAAGATACTCAACTTGCCATTAGAAAATTTTTAAAAAAATTAGGTATTAACTCGCAAAATCAATTGCATAAATTCATTGATAGTCATCCTGATGTTAATGAACTAAACGTATCGGTAAAAATTTCTGTTAATGATGAAGACTTATTGGCACTCGACGATAAAGTAAAAGTAACAAAGTAAGTATATGAAAAAAATTCAAAATTTTTTCTTATCTGGCATGTTGATTGTGGCTCCTTTAGCTCTTTCACTATATGCCGCTTGGTTTGTTGTGGGCATAGCAGATAATATATTTAGACCTTTTGTTCCGTTAGAGCAATTTGGAATTCCTAAAAATATTCCTGGTGTTGGTTTAATAGTCGCTTTTGTTTTTTTTACAATTATAGGCGCTATAGCAGGAAGTTTTTTTGGTAGGTTGTATCATAAAATTGTAGAAGGCGTTTTATCTAAAATACCTGGTTTAAGTTCTATTTATTCAACTGTAAAGCAGCTGATTGATACATTTGCTGGAAGCAAGTCAAACTCATTCAAGGAAGTCGTGTTAATTGAATATCCACAAAAAGGAATGTATGCGATAGGTTTCTTAACCAGTGAAACAAAGGGAGAGATAGCCATAAGAAAAGGAAAAAAAATGATTAATGTTTTTATGCCTTCCACACCAAATCCTACAACAGGCTTTTTGATGTTTGTTCCTTTATCTATTGTTACAAAGTTATCTATGAGCGTTGATCAAGCAATTAAATATATCATTTCAGCAGGTATTATAACTCCAACTGCTCCTGTAATTAAAAAAGCAATCACTAGAAAAAAATTAGCTAAAAAGTAATTTAATTGCTTCTTGTTGCTTAAAGAAATGCAGTAGGGGAGTTATTTTTTTCTTAAATTCATTTTCTTTGTATTTTTCTTTTGAAATTTGATCTTTCACAAAATCTAATGATTCAATAATAATATCTTGATCATCTAATACATTTACAAATTTAAAATAAGCATCGCCGCTTTGTCTCCGTCCAAGAATATCGCCAGTTCCTCTTAATTGCATATCCTTATCTGCAATATCAAACCCATTAGAAAATTTTTGAAATATATCCATTCGCTCTCTTCCATTTTCTGTAATTTCTTTGTTATGTGTTGCAAAACAATAGGCCTGACTACTACCTCTACCAACTCTTCCTCTTAGCTGATGTAACTGCGACAATCCAAATTTTTCAGCATTTTCTATAACTATATAATCTGCATTTTTATTATCTATTCCTACTTCCACAACAGTGGTAGCTACTAAAATTTCAATGGAACCATCGTTAAATTCATTGATGACTTTTTCTTTCTCTTGAATAGGCATTTTACCATGCACTAAGCCTACTTTTTTCTTAAAGATTTTTTCTAATATTTTAAATCTTTTTTCAACATTTTGATAAGGAAGAGTTTCTGACTCTTCAACTAATGGGCATATCCAATAGGCTTGTTTTTTTTCTGTCACATTCTTTTTTAAATAGTCTACTAAGTCTTTAATTTTTTCCTCTGTTGCTACTCTTGTAATAATTTCTTTTTGAAAGCTAGGTCTCTGATCTAGTATAACTTGTTCAATTTCTCCATATTGAGCAAGTGCTAAAGTTCTAGGTATAGGAGTTGCAGACATAATTAAAATATTAGGATTAATCCCTTTTTCACTTAATGTAAGCCTTTGCTGCACACCAAAACGATGTTGTTCATCTATGATGGCAAATCCTAATTTATGAAATGTTACGTTATCTTGAAATAAAGCATGTGTTCCAATGATAAAATTATATTTATTATTTTTAATATCTAATTGTATCTCCTCTTTATTTTTAGAGCTTCCCGTTAAGAGAATTGGTCTAATATTTGTATTTAAAAAAAGCTTATTTAGATTATTAAAAATTTGTATTGCTAAAATTTCTGTTGGTGCCATGTATGCAACTTGATAGTCACTTTGTATGTAAGGCATGGCTGATAGGAGAGCTACAACAGTTTTACCAGAACCAACATCTCCTTGTAGAAGAATTGTCTCTTTGTACTCACCTTTATTGAGATTATTTATTTCTTTAAGACAAGAATTTTGTTTATCTGTTAAGTGGAAAGGAAGATTTTTAGTTAATTCTATTTGCAAATCCTCTAATAAATTATTCTTATTTTCTTTTTTCTGATTAATTTCTTTCAAATATCTAATAGCAAAGTAGTTTGAGATAAGTTCATCAAAAGCTAGTCTTCTTCTGTATATATTTACATTTTCAACTTCTTCTTTAGTTTCTGGACTATGCACTTTTATTAGTGAGTGATTAAATTCTGAAAAATTATGTTTTCTAATGAGATTTTCAGGTATCCATTCTTCAAGTGTAGGTAAATTTCCTAGGCAATATTTTATAATAGTTTTTATATCTCTTAGTGAAATTCCTCTTGTTCTTGGGTAGATTGTTTCGTAAGACCTAAGTGATGCCTCCTTATCTATTTCCTCTACATAATCAGGGTGAGCTATACTTATATTGCTTTTATAGAAACCCAATTTACCACTTATGATTAATTCTTCCCCAACCGGATACTTGGTTCTTAAATAATTTCCTTTCATAGCAAAATAAATAATATTTACGATCATCGACCCTCTAGAACATTCTATGACATACGGCAGTCTAGGATTAAAGGGAGGCCTATGTTTTACAACTTTTACAATTGTTGTGATTATTTGACCTTTTTCCAAGTTAGCTAGATTAATATCTTGAGTTCTATCGATTATTTTACTGGGTAAAATAAAGAGAACATCTAAACATTGCTCAATACCAAGGTTTGTAAAATATTTTTTCTTTTTTTCTCCAATACCTTTGAGCATTTCTACATTTTGGTATAAGTTCTGAAATATATTGATTTCCATATGACTATTTCAGAAGATAAATTAAAAATTATAAAATATCGATGCCAAACATTGGGTATGAGGGAATTAGACGTAGTTTTTGCTAAAGTTGCATCTTCTGTATCTCAAAATTCTGATACTGTCCTCATTGAAGAGCTTTTAAGTCTCCTTAAAGAAGAGACACAATACATATACTCACTTATCTTTAATCCCATAGACCCTGTAGAAGTTAAAAAATATGAAAACATCTATAAATTTATTAAGTCACTTTAAAACAAATAATGCTTTTAGATGATCACATTTTTGCAGAAAATAAAAAAACTATAATACTATGTGAAGATGATAAAATAGCCCTAGATGTTGAGAAGGTATTAAACAATTATTTTACAAATTTAAATATCAATTATTTTCCTGCTCATGATTTTGTTGCTTTTAGTGACAGTCCTTCTAGTGCAGAAATCTTACTAAGTAGAGCCGCTTGCCTGGAAAAACTTCCCCATACAGAAGTTTTGATTATCACTATCAATTGTCTCCTTACAAAATTCTCTATTAATGACGAACTCTTAAGAAAAATTACAATCGCTAATAAATCTAAGATTAAATTAAACGAGGTATTAGAGAATTTAGTATCCTTTGGGTATAACCATCAAAATAATGTCCATACAAAGTTAGAGTTTTCTTTAAGAGGGGATATATTAGATATTTATTCATCAGGAAATAAACCCTATAGAATTTCATTATTTGATAATGAAATTGAGAGTATTAAAGAATTTGATCCTTATACCCAATTGTCAACAAACGATACAATTATAGACTCTATTGATATTTTTAATTCTTTCTTAGAGTTTACAATTCCAGAAAGTCCTTTGAAGTCAATATTAGATTATTATGAGGCTGATAATTTCATTGCTTTTAATAGCTCGAATATTCTTATCAGCCAAAGAATATCTTTTCTTAGTGAGGTTTATAAATCCTTAGACTTATCTAATTCTCTTGAAGATTATTTTTTGAATTTAACTAATCTTGAAGATATAAATTTTACAAAGTTAAATTTTGCGCCAGCAAATTCTTTTCTAGATATCAATAAAATAGATTCATTGGAATATCTATTAACACTTCAAAAAAATCTTTTTATTTATGAGGGAAAAACAAAATCTACTCTTTTTAGTCAATACCAAGAGCTCATCAAAAAAAGCCTTTTAGTTGATGACTCAAAAATTATTTTTCTAAATGATAATATTTCTAATAATTATTTATTTAAAAATAATTTTTATATAAACGCTTCCTCAAAACAATCCAAACCGACAAACTATGATCAATCCGTTCTAGACTTTAACGATTTGGCATTAGGAGATCCTGTTGTGCATCAAAAACATGGAATTGGTAGGTTTGTTGCTATAGATAGAATGCCTGTAAGTGATAAAACAAGAGAGTTTATAAAAATTATATATCGCAATAACGATAAACTACTCTTACCTGTTGAAAATTTAAATTTAGTAACAAGATATGGCTTTGAAGATAGCTCATTAATTCTAGATAAGTTGGGCTCAGCAGATTGGTTGTCTAGAAAATCTAATATCAAGAAAAAGATTAGATATATTGCTGATAAACTTTTAAAAAATGCAGCTAAAAGATCAAGAATAAAAACTGTTCCTTTTGATTTCAATCAATCAGACCTAGATAAATTTAATCAATCTTTTGAATTTGTTGAAACCCCGGATCAACTTTCAGCTATAGAACAATCAATTGCAGATTTAACCATGGATAAGCCGGCAAATAGACTGATCTGCGGAGATGTAGGGTTTGGAAAAACTGAGGTAGCTTTGAGGATAGCTTGCGCTACTTATTTGTCAGGACATCAGTTTGTTATTATTGTTCCAACAACTCTCTTAGCTATGCAGCATCTTAAAACATTTACTAATAGATTTAGTTTCATGAATGTAAAAGTTGCAAGTTTATCAAGATTTTCTTCTGCTAAAGAAAAAGAATTAATTTATGAAGGTTTAGGTAACGGTGATATTCAAATACTTATTTGCACCCATAGTTTGTTTAAAAAAGATGTTGCTTTTAGTAATTTAGGAACTTTAATTATTGATGAAGAACAAAAATTCGGAGTCGTACAAAAAGAATATTTAATTAACAAATATCCCCACATTCATATTTTCTCACTCTCTGCAACGCCAATTCCAAGAACTCTACAAATGTCTTTAATAGGATTAAGAGACTTAAGTTTAATAGGAACTCCTCCTTCTAATCGAATTACAATTAGAACGCATGTTCAAAAATATGAACGTGTTGTTTTACTGACTGCCATTAAAAACGAGCTAGATAGAAATGGTCAAATATTTATTGTTGTTCCCAGAATTAGTCATATTCCATTTGTTGTCAGTGAAATACAAAAAATTGGAATTGAACTAAATTATTCTGTTGGGCATAGCAAACTTAAAGAAAAAGAAATTGAAGAAGTTTTTATTAATTTTAGTACAGGAACAATTAATTGCCTCATATCTACCAATATTATTGAGTCAGGTATTGATATTAAAAATGCAAATACATTAATTGTATTTAACTCAAACTTATTTGGCCTCTCTCAACTGTATCAATTAAGAGGTAGAGTAGGTAGATCAGACCGCCGAGCTTATGCTTATTTATTTCATGACTCTGAAAAGCTCATCAGTAAAAGTGCCCTTAAGAAATTACAAGTATTATCGAATTATGAAAATTTAGGTTCGAATTTCCAGCTAGCCACAGAAGATCTTGAAATTAGGGGAGCGGGTAATTTGTTAGGAGATGAGCAAAGCGGACATGTCAAGGATGTGGGTATAGAGATGTACCAGAATATGCTAAAAGACGAAATAAGCAGGCTTAATTCCAAGAATTATGATGAAAAAGATGAAGAGTTTGAAGAATTTGAATTTGATGCCTATTTTGAATATTTTATTCCTAAATCTTATATCGTGGATGACATATCAAGACTTATTTTTTATAGAAAATTAACTAATGCAAAAAATTACAAAGAAATTAAAAATGTTGAATACGAGCTTATTGATCGTTACGGAAATTATCCTGATGAGATTCAAAATCTCTTTAATCTATTAAAAATCAAAATAGAGTCACTTACATATGGTATTACTAAACTAAATATACAAAGAACTTATATTGACTTAAAGATTAATATAAAAAATGAAAAATTAAGTAATTTTCTTATTCAATTAGTTCAAGAGGGCATGATTAAAATGATCTCCTCAGAAACAATTAGAATTAAAAATAGTACTGATAAAGACTACTTTTATGTGATAAATTTATTTTATAAAAAAATAGAGAGTTTGTTTTAAATGAATGACCAGCAAGAACAGTTACCTAAGACCAATGCCGAATGGGTTGTCTATTACCAATCAATTCTAGAAGAATTAACTGATCAAGAAAAAAGTATTGGATCGCCAATGACAGTTGAGGATTTTGCAGAACTTCCACTTAAGAGAAAGCAAAAATATCTAAAAAAGCTCTATTCTCATATTGACGAACAAACCTCTTCAGATTAATCTTTTTACTTATGAGTAGTGAAAGCTTTATTCCTAAAATAGACTTATCTAATTTAATTAAATTTGGGGTAGGTTCTGATGAGTCTCTTGAAACCATTAACGCAATTAAAAAAGCTTCTGAAGAAGTTGGTTTTTTTACAGTGACCAATCATGGTATTTCTATAGACTCTATTAATAACATTTTAGATACTGCTAGAAATTTTTTTCACTTACCATTAGATAAAAAAATCACTATTGCTCCAAAAAAATGGAACAACAATACGGATACAGTTTATAGAGGTTATTTTCCTAGTGAAGTGAATGGTAAGGAGGGACTCGATATTGGTGACCCATTATTAACTAATGATATGATTGATCTTATTAAAAAAGAAAAATTTGAAGTCAATCATGATATGTCACTAATAGATAAGGACTGGTCTAATACTATTGATAACTATTATGATCAGGTGTTTGGATTAGGAATAAATATTTTTCAAGCTTTGATTAGTTGTTTTACCCCAAAGGTTGAATTAGCTCATCATGCATTTCAAAGACCAAAAACATTATCTACATTAAGGTTCAATTACTATCCTGAGCAAGACAAGCCTGTAGAAATTTCATCACAAGACGGTGTTGCACTTGGTTGTGAGACACATGTTGATAGTGGTATTATGACTATATTATACCAAGACAAAAAGGGTGGGTTGCAAGTTCAAAATAGGCATACTCTTGAATGGCATGATGTCCCTCATGATCCTGACTCTTATGTTGTAAATTCAGGATTAGCTCTTCAATACCTAACAAATGGATACTTTAAAGCTACTAACCATAGAGTTCTTTTCAATAAAGAAGAGAGAATTTCAATTCCATTCTTTTTCGAACCGTCTTATGATTTTGATATAAATCCTAAACATTTAGAAATTAATGATAAGCCAATCTATGAAATAAATAATTATGAAGAATTTCTTACAAACTCATTAAAGAAGTTTGTCGAATATGACAGACCTTAAATAAAAATTTTTTTAGAAAGGACTTATAACAAGAATGAATACTATATTTAAGATTGGAACTAAAAAATATATTTTAAAATACTCACGTAAAATGCCCGAAAAAGAAGTTATAAAAATGAAATCATTTGTAACTGACAAAGGTGAAAAGCTAGTTAAGACAGATAAGTTTAAAATTATTAAAATTATCGAAGGTGAGAAATCAAGAACTTTTGAAGTAAAAATTTAATTACCTTATTAAGTGGCGGAGAGACTGGGATTCGAACCCAGGAAGGGCTTGCACCCTTGTCAGTTTTCAAGACTGATGCGTTCAACCGCTCTGCCATCTCTCCTTAGGGCTGAAATTTATATAATATATCTGTTTTTTCAAATATAAAATCTCAAATCATTTAACTACTGGTCGATTTTTCTATTTAATATAAAATAACTAGCAATGGTGAAAAAGTTACTGATTGCATTTTTTTTACTTCCTTGTATTGGATTTGCTGATTTTATTACCCATGAATTAAAGCAATCAGAATTATCAGTTAATAGTTTTTTAAATCTTGGATATGAAATTATTACAATTAGTGCTGATAAAGATAGTAATTATCTTCACTTGGTAAATTACGAAGAATCTGCATATGTTTACTGCATAATAGAAATAGATAGGGGAAGGGTTGTTCACAGCTGCTTCACTGAGTAATAATAGAAAATTATAAGAAATTTTAAGATATAATAATTATAAGTTACTTTAGAATCTATATTGATGATTAAGATATTTACAGTTATTGCATTATTTTGGTTTAATGTATTATTTGCTGCTCACGACGATGAGAATTGCAAAGTTCTTGATTCTTATGACTTTAGCAAGTTTGATAATTGGAAACAGGAAGTTGTCCAAAACTCTTCTGAATATTCTCTAGATTCTGACTTTGTTGCAAATTTAGTTGCTCCATATTCTATAAATAAAAATGTTATTAAAAATGACAAATGTCAGCCTGAATTTACTTTAACTTTTTCTGAGTACTTAGAAAAAAGAATATCTAAATTAAGAATTAAAAATGGTTTAAATGAAATCAGTAAAAACAATGCATTATTAAAAGAAATTAAAGATAAATATGAAGTTCAATCACGCTTTATAGTTTCAATATGGGGTCTAGAAACAGCATATGGTGAGATTACTGGCAATTATCCTGTAATAGAGAGTTTGTTAACAATGTCTTACGATGAAAGAAGACGTAAATATTTCACAAAAGAACTCTATAAAGCTCTCACAATTATAAAAGAAGGTCATATCACCATTGATAACTTTAAAGGATCTTGGGCCGGAGCTATGGGCCAAAATCAATTTATGCCCTCAAGTTTCCTAGCTTATGCTCAAGATTTCGACAATGATGGTAAAAAAAACATATGGACTAATGAAGCAGATGCTCTTGCATCAATTGCAAGATA
>Ga0209425_10007553_pt1 | contig 10199 bp, 9 predicted proteins | sample COG_05_FD_184749 | JGI IMG/M metagenome (GOLD analysis project Ga0209425, IMG submission 184749) | Pelagic Microbial community sample from North Sea - COGITO 998_met_05 (SPAdes) (version 2) | ecosystem: Environmental > Aquatic > Marine > Neritic zone/Coastal water | place: Helgoland, sampling... | reverse complement strand
CATCATCATCGCAATCATCATCGCAATCATCATCGCAATCATCATCATCATCAACATCATCATCGCAATCATCATCATCATCAACACCATCATCGCAATCTTCATCATCATCAACACCATCATCGCAATCTTCATCCTCCTCTATGATGATATTTTCCCAAACTCTGTACAAATCACGAGTTGACTTTTTCCATGTTCCACCTAGATATGCATTGATCTCATCTAACTTATAAGTACGTTCAGCGTTATTCATCTCCTCTAATATAATTGTCAATGAATCACCGTTATCTTTAACCTTAATCTTATTGGTGCTATATGCTATATTCTTGATGAAATTGATGAACTCGATTCCATGTTCTATCGTGGGCTCTCTGTCCTTTAACCAATCTTCGAATGGAGGAATTTCCTCGTCTAGTCCGTCGTAGGGATAAAAATTATCATATAACTCTTCGTCAGTAAGGAACGATAAGATATTTCTCAACTTTTTCACACTTAAATCCTTCAACCTCGCATAGCCACTTGGACCAGCGCGGGTCCAAGTCAATGGACTGACGATTCCTCTCTTATCCTGCACGGCTCCCCTATCCGCATTATCACTGTTTACCCAATTCGATATCGCCTTAAATTTTTCAATAGCGTCCCCTTCAGATAATGCCTCAATTCCATAAACAGTCAGAGTACCCTGTACGTCGTCGGGGTCCAATCTTACATTCGAGACACCTAAATAGATTTCACCTTGATCTTCACCTTGATCTTCATCTTCCTCGTCCTCTCCTTTGTCGGCATAGCACGTCTTCTTGTGATTGTCCCAATCATCTTCCTGACAATTTACGCAGCAGTACTTGACGCTACGGCAGCCACTGCATAACTTGAGCTTTTGCGATAGTGGATTGGGACACTGTTGATAGGCACACTTTGAGGTGTTGACTATTACGTACGGAGATTGATATACAACCACACCTTCATCTTCTTCTTCATCTTCGCAATCTTCTTCATCTTTTTCTTCTTCATCTTCATCTTCATCTTCGCAATCTTCTTCATCTTCCTCTATGATGATATTTTCCCAAACTCTGTTCACTGCTTCATCATTCTTTGAACTATCCCATTGTACTTCTAATAATGCATTGATCTCCTCTAACATACCATAAGGCGGTTCAGCGCAGTTATTCATCTCCTCTAACATAAGTGTCAATGAATCACCGTTATCTTCAACCTTAATCTCATTGGTGCTATATGCTATATTCTTGATGAAATTGATGAACTCGATTCCATGTTCTATCGTGGGCTCTCTGTCCTTTAACCATTCTTCGAATGTAGGAATATCCTCGTCTGGCCCATTATAGTCCGATATTTCATCCTCGTATATCTCTCCTAGAGTATAGTCGGTAAGGAACGATAAGATATCTCTCAACTCTTTCACACTTAAATCCTTCAGTCTCACATAGCCACTTGGACCCGCACTGGTCCAAGTCAATGGATTGACGAATATTTTCCTCTCCTCTATCTCCCTCTCATCCATAGAATCATTATCAATATCAATCCAACCCGATATCGCCTCAAATTTTTCAATAGCGTCACTTTCAGAGAATGCCTCAATTCCATAAACAGTCAACTCACCCTTTACGTCGTCGGGGTCCAATCTTACATTCGAGACACCTAAATAGATTTCACTTTGATCTTCATCTTCGCAATCTTTATCATTGTCCGATTCTGTTTCTTCTTCATCATCCTCTTCTGATTCTGAGTCTTCAAGCTGTTTTGCAGCATTATCCATTGCTCCGATCCAGTCAATCTCCCCATTCCCATCCCCATCCTCATCCTCATCCTCATCCTCATCTTCATTTTCGCATTCATCTTCTTCAAGCTGTTTTGCAGCATTATCCATTGCTCCGATCCAGTCAATCTCCCCATTCCCATCCCCATCCTCATCTTCGCATTCATTTTCTTCTTCATCTTCACATTCATCTTCGCATCCATCTTCATCTCTAACAATCGTTATCGACGTGATCGAATTACTGTTCTGAAATTTATCCCAAGTTCCTTTTGTTTCTTCCTTTATAAACGATACATCTAGAAATTTAGTACTGTTTCGATTTTTCTTCAATTTAGCTCTTATCCGCGGACTCAATAGCATTGTCAGTAGATCTCTATCGCCACATGCCTTATCGGAAACAGAAGCTTTTCTCGCTGATATTATCGAAATATTATCAGAAGTTAAATTTTCGAGTGATAAAGTTTCTGAGAGTACAAGATAGTCCATAATTAGAACTATAAGAGAGGGTGAAGATATAAGTCTTTCAAATATAAGTGTTTTTACCTGGGAATTAAGTTCGCCATATATATGGAGTTCCTTAATGCCTTGTCGTTGGAGATGATCATAGTTTAGCATCATCCATGTGTCATCGACATCTAGATCATTAGTATCCATAATTAATCCATCGAAACAATGTTCAGGATCACTAAGAATACTCTTAGTATAATCACCTGGTCGTAAAGAAATGAATGCGTGTGGATTCCCTAGTCTAATCCTCAATAAGATATTCATAATATTAGGGATATCCATTACATTTTCTCCTTCCAATCTCAAGAATTGTACATAAGCCATATTACGAAGAGCTTTTTCATATAATTTAAGGTCCTTTTCATCAATCTTTCCTAGAACATAAAACCTGTTGACATCATAACCATCTGTATTCGAGAAATACTCAAGTTCTGTCGCATGATTAAGATCTAAGTCATGATATGATACATCGGTCCAACCATGTGGGGGGGACTTACAACTAGAGAATTCTCTCATAGTAGAATCTCTGGCCCCTAGTAATTGGGATGTATAGATAGACATACTTTTTCATAGAACATATATTTTTTATATAGGATTTTTACAATTTATAACAAAGTCTTCAAATATCATTCATTTTAGAAACAATATATATATATTTACTTTACACTATATCATCAGTCGGATAACATCACGAAATCGAAATTAAAAATCCTAATTTTGATTTTCACTTTAATCAAAGACATAGTACACCAAAAAAATTTTTGTTATCGAACACTTGAACACTTCTACCTAAAATCCAATTTTGATTTTCGCTTTGATTAAAGACATAGTACACCAAAAAATTTTTGTTATCGAACACTTATCAACCTATCTAAAACAATCAAATATGTCTGTTTGCGTCGTATGCTGCGAGGGCTACAATAAAACCACCCGTAAGCGCATTAATTGCGAGTGGTGTAATGTCGTCGTATGTAAGTCATGTTGCCTGATATATTTCAAGACTAATATGACATTTACATGTATTAATAAAAGCCGCAAAGAAGGAGGCGGTTTCGCGTGTAATAATACATGGTCGGATATGCATCTCACTACTATGTTCGGTTCCAGTAATAAGAGTATCGAGAAAATCCGAAGCGATATAGAATATGATTCCGAGAAGGCGCGCATGGCTTCTACGATGCCTTTGATCGAACGTATTCGAACGTATGCAGAATACAAAGCTGAATTAACAGAATTGTTAAAGAAGAAGAAGGTTATGTGGGATTCAATCAATTCTTTAACCAGTAGATTGGTTCATACCTCTGATACCTTTGGTAGGGCTTTATTGAAGAAGAGTATAAAGATCGAGAGGATGAGATGGAAGGATTTGAAACAACGTATCGAGAATAAGAAGGAGGAAATAAACAATCATACGAACAAGGACGTAAAAACAAAATCGAAGGCAGGGGTTTATAATATTAGTTGCGCCGATACCAAATGCAATGGGTTTGTTTCCAACGTAGGCAAGTGTGCTGTTTGTGATAAGATTACCTGCAGAGAATGCGGAGAACTCAAGAAGAAGAAGACCCCTTCTCCCATAGAGGATGTCGAACCTGACGAGTATGACCATATATGCGATCCAAACATTCTTGCGTCTATTAAGCTGGTCAAACAGGATTCGAAAAAATGTCCCAATCCCAAGTGTACGATGTCCATCTCTCGAATTGATGGATGTATGCAGATGTGGTGTACAAACTGTAAAACAGCATTTCATTACAAAACTGGGAAGATTGAAACCGATGAGTCCAAGGTTCATAACCCACACTATTTTCGAGATCGATTCAATGATCAACCAGTGGAGACAATCAACAGGAGAGATGAGAACGGAATGTTAAGCTGCTTCAATGTCGATATAAATATAATCCACCAAACATTCTATAATCCACTTTCCAATATCAATGATGATTTTCATAACCATTTCTGTATTCAAACCGAGAGACTGTTTCGGTTCATGCTCCATTTGAGAGATGCCTCGGTCCAACGCCTATGTAAAGGTGAAATGGCCGGGAATGAAACCGATAATGAGTTTAATAGAATCAGGTTTCTTATGGGCAATATTGACGAGAGTAAGTTCAAACAGCTTACGACACGGGCCTATAGGGCGGGGCGCAAGGCCAAGCACTATCATTTCGTTCTCACTTCACTTGCTAATGTATGCGAGGACATAGTGAGGAACTCTATCACAATATATGACTATGGTAAACAAACCGGATATTATGACAAGTCAGCCATGAAGGACGCGAAGAAGCAAATAGATTCACTCTTTATCGATGCTAATAAAAACCTGAAGAAAATATCAGATACATACAAGTCCGTACAGTACTCAATAGGCTATATAAACAACTTAGCAAATATCGATATTAGAAATGTTAAGAATAACACTGGATATAAACCAACTATGACCTGATATCAGACAGATTTTAGATAGGCTACATGAATATATGACTAATTTCAATCCCATTATTAATTAAACAAAAGAAAACGCAAAGGCCACTAGCTTGAGACTCATCGCGAGTCTTAAGTTAGTGGCCTTTTTTGCGTTAGTGTAAAATCATAAGTATATGAGATTGTATCAATTCGGAAAAACAATTTAGATTTTAGGTTTAATAAATTTGAAGTAAAACAATCCAATCAAAAAATCAACCATGTCTGAAGAGTACACGATTAGACTAGAGGATATAGAGGAGTATATAGGACATGAAGGGAAACTTCCGTCGAGATATAGTAAGGACAAGGCGGTGGCATCTCTTGGTAGGTTCATCAACCTGCAGAAAGTGATTTACAAGAAGAAGAAGTATGCCATGTCCGAAGGGGATCCACGAAGGGAGATGTGGGTGAGGCGTTCATGGAGAGGTATCCACAATTATCGCTGAATTAAAAAGGAACTTTATTTCAATCCCATTAATAATTAAACAAAAAGAAAACGCAAAGGCCACTAGCTTGAGACTCATCGCGAGTCTTAAGTTAGTGGCCTTTTTTGCGTCACTCTTAAATACACTAAGTATATGGGTTATCAGTAAGAATCTCAAATCTATCTCCATATGACAAGCCGTTCATAATCAGAGCCGTTGAGAATCCGATAATAGACGAGTGTAAGTAATTCCATCCAAATATTAATAGTATCGAATAAAATATCCAATGATGAATATGAAGAGCCCTGTCGTGTGAAATAGGAATAATGAGCATAGATTTATACATCACTGGTCTCAGTGTTATATTCAGACTACAATCTCCCTTTTCCTTCTTTGGTAACACAAAGAGTTTGTACATGAATCCTGTCCACAATCCAAGTAAAAACATACTCCTTTTTTATTTACAATATATATTCATCCGTTAATAGATTCGCAATTTCAAAGGATATAAATATCATTATTACAATAGCCATAACTGCAAAGAACATGATAGTATTTTTGTTGTTGTGTAAGATAATAAAAATTATTATCTTATTCTAAGTACACGGATCATTTACATACTTTTTATAATGGAACAGTCTCAGTATTTCCGACGATATCGCTCATAATATTTCTCATCATCTCACAATCACAAGAGGACTCGTTTACTTCCTCTTCGAAACATTTACTAAGTATCTCATCAAACGATTCTCTATCATCTGCACTGTAGCTATACCTACTTCTATCGAAATGTCGTGCTGAAATTAAGATCTTTACATCATGAGCAATTAGTTGTTTATACTCTAGGCTTCTCATAAATACCTTGAATTCGGATGGTTTGAGATGCATCAGAAGCTTGTATTTATTCTTGGTGTCGTTAATGATACGATCTCTGATATCATTGAACTTTTCATCTAGATTATCTACCTCAATGATAATTTTTTGAGGTAAGTCTAACTGAAGCTTCAATGGAGGTTTATGCTCTTTATTATCCTTGAATGAAAACATGAACACGTTCTTATTGGGCGAATCTCCAAAATTGTGTTGCATACACGCGCCTGTGTATAATACGTTGCCTCCGTGAAGTTTCTGATATCCATGAATATGTCCTGAGATTACACGAGGTTTATCGCTATCCCATTCATCACCGTGTTCACTCTTAATCGATTTCATTTGACACCCTAAGAACTCTTGATGTGCAAAGATTGATACTGACTGATTCCATACACTCTCTCCGCCTTCTATAGTGTTCAGACCCTCGATAAACCGTCCATTGGGTACGTAAGGGATGAAAGTAAACCTGTTATTATTATGTACTTCTGAAATGGCAGTATCAACGATGGTAATACGATGCTTCAATACTTTATCTCCATTCTTAATTACTTTCCATCGTTTCATACCGTTCATCCAATGATTTGTAGTCAGGAACTGTCTATTATTTAGTAGATCGTGGTTCCCTACTATAACATATAATGGAGCGAAAGAACGAATAAGGTCCATGAGATCATGAGCCATATTCATCGATACTGAGTGAATTTTCTCATGTGTATGGAGTATATCCCCGAGAAATATAATAATATCCGGTTGTTTTTCATTGATAGTACGAATGATTTCACTCTTGAAAGCTTCGTATTGAAATTTGCTCCCAGGTCTGATATGTAGGTCGCCGATTGCGAGAATATTTGTGATTGGTGAATTCATGACAGTTAGTATACTGAATGATTTTATTTTATGATTATGAAACCGGTAAACTGTATATATTTTTTTCTGGAATGTATAGTTTAATATTTTATATTCGATGATCGGATATAAAAATACATAGAGGAGTTTTTTTGAATAACATAATACAATACAATACGACACAACATTTAGAGGACGGGGAAACCGAGGGCACCACCACTGATTCTGACAACATTGGAGTTGACGACAGAAGCGACCAACTGGAAGGTCTGCTTCGTGGGAACACCTGCAGTCTGTAATTTATCATTTTCATCCGATGACACCAAACCGGGGACAGAAACGACGTTAGTGGTGCCGAAACCGCCATCGGCGTTGGCAGCGACAGCAGCAGCAGACATTGTGTGAGACAGAGTGACATTGGTCAGCTTACCAAAGTTAGTAGAACCCTGAGGATCAAGAGAGAGCATATCCAGAGAGTAAGAGTACATATGGTAGCCAGTTTCCTCGGGGATAGCAACATCGGCTGACTGATAGAAGGGCTGGACGAGAGAGAAGTAGTCAGAACCCATGTCAGCGAGACGGTTGGTGTTCTCATAGATCAGAGAGGTAGTGGCGATAGGGTCGACAGCCAGGGCGGGGTTGAAGTTCAACAGAGCCGCGGCGTTCGCGACCAAACCACCAGGCTTTACTGCAGCAGCAGGAGAGGCACAAGTATAGTTGGAATGTTCGGCAGGACAAGTGGTGTTCTTAGCACCGAAGAACAGAGTCTTACAGGCATGAGAGAAGCGGATATCACGGCTCACGAAGGAAGACACAGCAGGAGAAACGCTGTGATTAGGAGCGATCTGGACCTGCTCAATGAGCAAATCACGAGGAGCAGCACCCATCAACTTACGCTCGCTGTTGGACACAATGGCGTAGTTGGCCCACAACTGAACGTTAGACAGCTTAGGTACGACATTATCAGTAATATCAGCGAGAGTGGCGGCACGAGAGACCACAAAACTGTTCATTACGTCGAGCTCATCGGCAATCAGGAGCTCGTTCCAGTTGCGGAACTCGAAGTTAATCCTCATCTCGTTGTAAGGAAGGGCAGCAGTGGGAAGAGCAACACCGCTATCACGAGTGTGGGGTAGAGGGAGAGGGAGGTTCAGAGTCAAAGAGGGAAGAGTACAGGGACTATCGTTGCTATCATAAGTGACACCAGGGTTGGTCAGAACATCGACATTACCGATCATGTTATTGTAGCCAGCGCGCTTAGACTGAGGGACAGTAAAGGCGGTAAGGAAATCGAGATGGGCGGACTCGAACTTAGCCTCCTGGAGGTCGTTGAACACAATAGTGCAAGACTTTACCAGGTTGTGCATAAAGTTCCTGGTCCAACGAAGATTCTGAGCACCGCTACCAGTGGTAGCGGGGGTCCATTTGATTTCGGGGGTAGTGACACGGAGCCAATTGTGAAGCATATAATCACCGGCACGAGAAATCTGGAAACTGGGCGTGGCGCCAAAGTCGCTGGAACCAGTAGCGGAAGACAATACCACAGGGATCTGAGTAAACCAGGAAGCCTTCCTGGATCGTCTCACGAAGTAAGCAGTGGCGCGGCCACCACCGTACATATACTTCTCGAGTTCGTCATATGTGGCAAGGTCGATGAAAGCGCTAGTGAGGTTAGAACTTGAAGATGACATCTAGATGTTTATGTATACCAGATATTTTTTTTTTTTAAAAAAATCTCAACATCTTATACTTCAAGTAATATATAAGTGTATAATTGGTACCCATGTTAAAAACGATTAAGTATAACATCAAAAAAAATATAATCGAAATTGTGATAGTCATAACGAAATAAAATGTCAAGGATGAGGAAAAGGTTTAAATTACCATGTTATCAACAGACTGGGATTGAATGTACATACTATTCGGTTATAATCGCAGCCATCATTTCGCGAAAGTGTCATATGACACCAGACGAGAAGAAGAAGTTCACACAATACAAGAATATGTGTGCAAAGGATGGATCAATGTTGAGTCTTAGTACAGTCAGATTCGATCAATACTTCCCTAGGTTTGGTGTATACTTTAATTCACGAAAGGCATACATTAATAACGATGATGAATTTATCTCACCAAATGAGATAAAGAGTATTTTGGATATGGGGAAAGTAATTATACTCAATATTCAGAACATGGAATTTGACGGTAGAGAATTCAAACACAAGGTAACATCTTTTGGTCATAGTATATGTTGTATAGGATACGACTCAACACGACTCATATTTAGAGATAGTAATAAATATTCTAATTCATTCAGAAAAACTTTAGATCTAGATGCATTACAGAAGGGATACGAAGTACTTTCAGAAGCAGGATATGATCTAGAAAAACGCAAGATGGCATGGAAACGAGAGTTATATATCGCTGAGATGTTTATTGCAGATAATACGAAAAGACATGTACCTCAAAAATTGAGGAGGTCAAAAAGACTTAGAAAATTATAATCACTATACATAATTAAATTTCACAAAAAGTAATTTTGAAAATTGTTTTTGTGAAAATCAGAATACATCTTTCAACAAAAGACAAATCACCACACAAGTATGCCATTCACAATCAAACGTACCCCATGTATTATAATCGCTACAGGCAACCGCCGCAGAGTAAAATATAAACTCTGTAATACTTGGGATGATACTAAATTATTTTACGATGATCTCTTAGATAGCAAAGAACTAAAGGAACGTGTTCTTGCCAACAAGAATGACTTCAACGCTAGGTTTTGGGGTTCTTTGGTCAACAGGTATTGGATTAGTCCAAAAGGTGAAGCCTACATCCTCTCGTGGAGAGTAGCCGAAGGACTCATCCAAGACCTTGAAGGACATCAAGATAATATGTGGTATATGTCGGCACCTGCTGGCCGCCTAGACGATGAAGTCGTAGAGTTATTGAAAGATATGTCATGGACTGTACCACATGGTACAGAATGGATTGTCAAACAGGTAAATCCGGTCAAGTAATACCTATATATATATATATATAACATATCATTTAAAAATTGTATTCAATAAAAAATATGAAAAGGCCACTATTATCGATCGATAATAGTGGCCTTTTTTGCGTCACGTGATATTCCACTTGATGGGTAGAGTTGTATATCCATAAAAAATATATTTGATAATAGGTTATGAATTATAGATGAAAAAACTTGACAGCAGACGGTATACGAAATCATCATGAATGTCAACACAGAGGATTACACTGAAAAGTCGTTTATCGTTTTCGGCGAGGATATCGAATATCTAACTGAT
>Ga0209425_10007549_pt1 | contig 10202 bp, 11 predicted proteins | sample COG_05_FD_184749 | JGI IMG/M metagenome (GOLD analysis project Ga0209425, IMG submission 184749) | Pelagic Microbial community sample from North Sea - COGITO 998_met_05 (SPAdes) (version 2) | ecosystem: Environmental > Aquatic > Marine > Neritic zone/Coastal water | place: Helgoland, sampling... | reverse complement strand
TGATATGCTTTCGCTTTCTCTTTTTTCTCGTCTGATAAATTATCGCGGTATATTTTTTTTCTGTTTAATTCTTTCTCTTGATTTATTTTATATGATTCTCTTGATTTTTCATTTAATTTATCACCGATTAGAATTCTACGATTTGCGTCATATTGCTTTTTCTGTTCCTTGCTATTCATTATAATAGTGTATGGACTTTTATCTTTAAGTAAAAAGTCCATACATATATATATATTATGCGTTATGAATAAGACAGCAGTCGGTTTTTCGCCAGAGTAATTTTCCGCCGAGTTTATCAATCATTCGTTTAAAATATATATTGCTGAAATCCTGTATCTGAATCGCAATCGGTAGATTTATATTAAATATCGCGTTCTCGTGTTTATCGCCGTAGAGATAATAATCCTTACCCGAAGACGAGGTAATTTTATCAACCATCAATTTATTATTATACTTACCTTTATCTAATGCGTAATTCTCCCATACGCGATTTATATCCGTATCTACATTTAATTCACACGATTTATTTTTCGTCTTCGCGAACATCCCGTAGATTGAATTGATTGTCTCTTTCATTAGTGTAGGATAACCCGTCATCTCTGTAACTATTTTATCAATAATCTTTTTAATCGGATTCCCATCAATCGCATCACCTTTAATAAAATACACTATCTCAAATTCAATATTTAATTTTTTCGCTTCCTCAATCATCGCGGAGGAATAAAAATTCGCTCCGAACATTAAATCAAAATCGTATGTATCCACATAATACATTCCGAACGGCACATTATCCGCGATGAAACTATTATCAACCTCTTCAATTTCCGTCGTGAAATCAATCGTCATAAAACTTTCTAATGGATTAACCATCGCGTTTCTGTATGCCTTATTTATATCATAACATTCCGCTTCGTCATAGACCTCCTCAATTTCTTCCAGCGGAACAACCGCTCCGATATGCGTTCGGTTTTTGACGGCAGGGTCTACTAATGCTTCTCTTACTTCCTCGTTTAAATATGAGTTGTAAATCTCGGAGAACTCTTTAATATAATCGTATGTGAATGCCTGTGAAGATTGACCGAAATATTTAATATCCTTATCTTTACAATAACGCATAATCTCTTCGTTTAATATATCGTCTTCGTTGATGTGTAAATATCGTTTCCCTTCTACTTGAAAATTACCCACGATATCATTTGAAATTTTAAGATTAGTTGGATAATTTGTTTGTGTGTTTTGATGTTCCATTACGTCAATCGCGTATTGTAATTTTGTGAGTTCGTTTTTATCCTTCGGTTTAAAAACATTCTCCATCTCTTTTTTTTCGTTATCTTCATCGTCTTTCTTTTTTGATTTTTGTTGTATATGACTTTTTACATTTCTTATCTCGTCTGTAAATCGTTTAATAATATGAGTATCAACGACGGGGTATAAATGATTGTTCTTCATTACAAAACAGAAGCACGGATTTTTTTTCGCGTTCTTTGTAGAGTAATGATATTTGATTTGATTATCAATAAGACATATCATATTAACCCCGAGATTTTCGCAAAATTGCTCTATGTGATAAATCGTGTATCCATTTATATTCGGTTCGGTTGTTAATGATGCTTCTTCTTCCCACGCGTCCTCGTCTTTAAAACACTTACCCATTTTTAAAAAATGAGTTGAGTAAAATTGAACCGCGTCGTCTTTTTCTTTTTGTGAATATTTATCGTTTGCTTTCAAGGGTTTAATAAATCCCTTGCGGTTCATATATTTATATTGAATAAAATCAACGACGCACATATCCCGCCCCTTGTCCCATTCAGAATTTTTTAATTTGTGATGGTCTAAATTTAACGTCCCCGCTTGTTTGATTAGTAACGCTTTCGGGTCTTTGGCGGGTTTGGTGTTTAATATGGTTTGTTTTGTGATTGATGCTGTCGCGTAATCAATTGGAGATTGAATTATCATTCCATTTATCGCGACATTTCTTTTATCTTCAATCCATTTTTTAACATCTAATATCGGTTGTCTGCTATGGAAAATAAGTTCTTTGTTTTGGATTTTAATAAATAAAAATCCTTTGTATGTTAGTCGTTTCAGAATACCTTTTCCTTTTTGATGTATTTTATTATCAAGGTTAATAGATGGTTTATCATATTTTTTACTGAAATAAATATCCTTGTATACATTCGGGGCGACTAAATCCTTGACCTTATTATCAACGTATAAATCTCCTGTTCCTGTTTGTCCTTCTTTTTCTGTCGCTAATCTGTATCCGTCAACGTTAATCGTTACGTTAACATAACGCCCGAGTTTCTTTTTTTTCTCTGCTTGTTTGGTCTGCTTTTTAATTTTCCGCTCGGTGATAATGTTATCATTATAAATATCCGCTAAAAATTCATATGTTCTTTTTTCTTGCGTTGCTTTCCGCTTTCCGATATCAATTCCATTAGATAGAGTAAAGTTAGATAACGCGAGGAAATCTTTTAGTCCATATTCGCTCTTGAAGTATTTTCTTATTGTTAATTTATTTTTTTCCCCGAGCGTATTAATCACTCTCATTTCTATATCGTGAGATTTTTTATTTGCTTCCCCCATTATATATATACATAGATTAAAATCTTTAAGTGGTTTTATATGTATATATATTATTGTTTGTATATCCCTAAATATCCCTACCCCCTGATATGAATATCTGCTAAACTCTTTCCCCGAGAAATTGCCGTGTATAATGCTCTTTTACAATCTAACTCGGAAAGATAACCCGTCATAAATTCCGAATCAAATATATTTATCATACCTTCGCACGTGTCCCCCTGTGATTTATGAATCGTTGTCGCGTAACCTAAAATGAAAGTCTTGTGAAAATCTGATATTAAAAAAGTCATTTCACAATCCGCGTTGCCTACGATAATATTTGTATCGTCATAATCTATTACCTCCACGCACTCATTTTTTTTTAATGTTCTTTCCTCTTCTTCTTCCGATGAAGAACTTTGTTCTTTTTCCTCTTTGGGTTTTTTCGGTGTAATCCACATTATCAATTTTGCCCCATTAAATATATATGCGTCTTGATGATATTTTATCGCATCATTTCGCAGTAGCAATTTTTTATTTATTTCTTCTTCTGCTTCGTCGCGTTCTTCTTTTGTTGCGGTATCATTTAAATATAATTTTAATTTATTATTATCTATATTGCCTTCATCGTCGTATAGTTCATTTAATAATATGTCCGTATATTTATATTTCATAAACACAGCGTCAGCGGGTCTTATATGGTCTTGAACGCGTTTATTTATTGCTTGTCGCGTCTTGTTTGTGTATGTGATATTTGTTCCATTAATTAAATCTTGAATTGTGTATGGAGTGTAAGTAGTTAAAAACTCGCCATAATCTCCGCTACATACACGCTCTAAATAATCCCATAATAATATATCATATCGCTTCATCGTTGTTAATTCGCATCTCATACCCTTACATAAATTAAAAATTGCCGAATGATTAAACCAATCAATTTCGGTTGCGGAATTTTCAACAGGGGGTAATTGTCGGTAATCCCCAATTAAAATAAATGGAATTCCAGTAATGATTTTAAACTCTGTTAATATTTTCCATAGGTGAGCGGATATCATAGATATTTCATCAACAAAAATCAAATCAACAGAAGACATCACATTTAACGCCCATTTTTTATTAACCTTGCCGTCTTTATCAATCGTAAAAAATTTATGAATTGTTTTTCCTTTTAATTGAATAGTTGCTTTATTTGTAAATGCTAATGCTTGTGATTTTTTACCGAGTGTTTGTAAAAATTCCATTCCTTTAATGCTAACATAACTTTTTCCCGTTCCTGCTCGTCCGATTAACATACCGCCTTTATTCTCAATAAATTTATTTATGATAGATTCCCAGTCGTCAGAATCATTCTCGGGTATATCATTCCATACCCTTTCGCGTTTTGTAAATCTGTAATGTCTATTCGTATTCTGAATTGATACATTTTCCATTAAAGGTTTATCGTGTTCTCTGTATCCCCCTATCATTATATATATACATAGATTAAAATCTTTAAGTAGTTTTATATGTATATATATTATTGTTTGTATATCCCTAAACATTCTCCTCATCTGATACAACAATCGGTAAATCTTTCGGTTCGTCCGATATTTCAGATTCTTTAAGTTTTTCAAATAATTCTTGTTCTTTAATTTTCTTCTCTTTCTTAATACGATATCTTTCTTTCTGTTTCGCTTTCATCTTATTACGGAATTCTTCGTCTTCGGCATATTTTTTTTTATTACTCTTTCGGTTTATGCTCTTAACTATATCATATTTTTCTGCGTTCTCGCGATATTTAATTTGTGCTTTTTTCTGTGCTTCACTTCTAACCATTATATACTATATACATATATGATTATTTCTTTATGTATATTTATTAATGTATATATTCATACTTTTAAAAAAAGTAATACAAAAGAACTTCGTTTGTTTGATAGAACTTTTCAAAGTTCAATTAAACAAATGAGTATCCGTAACGACCCGCCATTTTTTTTTTAAACCATTTGTCGCTACTATCTTTTTTAATTTTCTTTTGAGCGTCTGCGTCAGACATTCCCTTTGACTTTAAATTCGCTTTCTTCTTGGCGTATTTCTTCGCCCGTTCTTTTTTCTTCGCTTCATTTTGTTTTTTGAGATAACTACTCAACATTATATATATATACTTTTATAAAAAAGTAAAACAAAAAGTCGTAGGGGGGCGTAACCCCCATTAAAGATTATTAATTATATCCTCTTCGTTTATACTCGGTAATTTTATATTGTCGGTTTGTATTGATTTATCTAAATCTTGTTCTGATAATACATCTTCGCTTGAAGTAACCGAATCACTATCCGATTTTTTTATCGGTAATCCTTTCCTCACATTATCAATATTTTTAAAGTAAGTATTCTCATTTTTTATAATGTTCTCCATATTGCGTTGAGATATTTTTAAAAACTTTTTGCGAATGTCGGGATATAATGAGGTTTCCAATAACTCTAAACTATGATTATATGAATGAATTATCTCTTCTGATAATTCGGTCGCGTTTCTTAATTGTGTTAAAGTGTTTGTTAATATTGTTGTTGATTGTATTAATATTTCTTGTCTCTCCGCGTATTGTTTAAATTTCACATATGAAGATATACCACAAACGAAAGAAGTTAATATAATAGGTAATAAATCTAATGCGGGGTCTCTTAATTGTAATTTCATTTTAACCGATTCAAATATACCAGATGCTAATGATACGAATATAATAATCTTCTGATAGTAATCGCTCTCTTGTTTTAGAACTTGATGAGATAGATGGAGAGAATCTCGTTTATATTTAACATCTGTTTTAATTAAATCTAATGTGTTTTTTTCCATACTATTATAAGGTTATATTTTTTTAAACGAAAGAATCAGTTTATAAGACGGCGGAGGGTTTATAGTTCCGTCGCTCACTAAATCAACTTTAAAGTTAGCGTTAAATGGTAACGATTTAACAATTACGGAAGGATTATCACCATTTCTCGCGATATATAATTCTTTGCTGTTGACTACTTCGGGGAATACAAAACCGATTATACCGCTTGTATTTGCTCCAATTTCCGAAGATGTTCTGAAATTTAACTGCGGTAAATCGGGTAATGATATTTGTAAAACTTTATTATTTATCGCCTGTGTTTCGGGTTCAGAACAATATGTAAAAGACATTTCATAAGACGAATTATCCTCTCTAAAATTATTCCAATCAAAAAAATACTCGGCATTTGTAACAGACGAACTCGCGATTTTATCAGACGAACTTATTACGACATTAAAGGACATTATATATTTTAATGATATTATATTTTTTTATCTATACTTTTTAAAAAAAGTAATACAAAAAACTTCGTTAATTGTCGTAGGGGGGCAAAACCCCCATTTAATTAAATCCCTCATAACCTTTTCCGACGATTCTCGGGATATCTCCACTGAAAGCGACAGGCATTCTCGGGGGCATAACTACCGCCTGTTGCTGTTTCATCGCGGATTGTCCCGCCTTTACCTTCTCTAATATGTTACTCGCTTCGTTGGTAACATTCTGAACCTTATCTAAACCCGATAATCCCTGACGGGCAACAGCGAGGGATTTACCCGCCCCGAGTTGCGATGCTAAAACATCGGCGTAAGGATTACTAACGATTTTATTTCCGATTTGGGAAACTTTACCGAGTCCGCTTGATATACTTTTAAGCGATGGTGCTTTACTGAAAAAACTACGAATCCCGCCGATTCCTGCGGGAACTACTTTCCGAAAAATTGAAGACGCTATCGGCATAATTGCTTTTGCGAAATACGACATTATAATATACTAACAGATAAAAAAATTAATATAATATTATATACTTTTTCAAAAGTATAATCTACTTCTTACCCTTTTTCTTTTTGCCCTTCGGTGCTTTTTTTACGGGTGCTTTTTTTACGGGTGCTTTTTTTACCGCCTTCTTTTTTTTAAGAGCATTTACTTTTTTAACTTGGGCGGGGGTCGGTTTTACTCCTGCGGGTAACATATATTCGTTTTTGTGAACCATCGCGATTTGGGTTTTTTCAACTTTTCCGCCAGTTTCCAGTTTAAGAAGATTCTCAACGAGAACGGGTAAGAGTGCCGAAGCAATAAGACTCGCCATTATATATTAATCAAATATTATATTTTCATCATCATCAAATATTAACTCTTGAAATGATGATTTATTACCCTTAAATAATCTACCATTTTCAGAATCTATTACTAAATAATTATATCTTTTATCAAATACTAATTTACTAATTTCATTCAATCTCTTTTTATCAAAATTACCTTGTATATTTTCATCAATAATTACTTTTAATTCAGAGGGGGATACCTTAAATACAATTACATAATTAAACATTTTTCTTATATCTTTTATGACTGCGAAATATGACTGCGAGAGAAAGAAAAATGATAATTTGTTATGCCTTTTGTTCCAGTTAAGGCGTTTTAATTCTTTTTCAATTTCGTTATCTTTTAGACTCGCGGTCACATCATCAAAAATAATAACTGATGTTCCGTCTTCTCCTGCGGTTTCTTCCACAATATCCACCGCTTCCGAGAGCGTTTCCTCGTCTAAACTATTGAATATCTGATTTTCAGGCAACACATCAAAGAGTTTATCTTCCATAGATTCACGCGACGAATTAGGTTGAAAAATCATTATAGAGTTATATACTTTTTTCAAAGGTTTTTTAAACAGACCATACAAGAGCGATGTTTTTCCCTGCCCTGCCTTACCACAAATCAGCGTAGATTGATGTTTATTGAAAAGTTTTGTAAATGGAAACTGATTTAATTTATCGTGTAAATCGCCATCACAATTCATTTTCGCAACGCTTAAATTTGGGTGAGGATACGATTTTAATTGAATAGACATATATATATATACTTTTTATAAAAAAGTAAAACAAAAATATTAAATTGTCGTAGGGGGGCGTAACCCCCATCAAAACATTTTTTTTATTGTTACATTATGTTTATTTTCAAATGCTTTTATCCCGCCGTTTAATGTTGGTTCAGACCACAGAATAACCATAGATAATTCAGATGGAGCGTGAACCGAATTTAAATTTTTATCGTTTTTATGACGATTACGATACGCCTTTTTTACCTTCTCTCTGTCTTCTTTTTTTGGTAGATAATATTTAGAATTTCTATCGTTGATTAATGTATAATCGCGATATCTTGAATCTCCGAAATTATGGCGATGATTATATTGAGGCATTACCATAGTATATTTTTTATTCTTTACTTTGCTTTTATACAGATAGAACACATTCATTTTATATATATGGAGAGATTATCTTTTTATTAAAAGTTTATTATTCTAACTTCTAAATTAACTATTTTTTTCTATATTTACTATATAATGAGTTCTGAAAGTTTAGAAGAATTAGAAAGTTCATCATCAGAAGAAGAGGTAGTCATACGCCGTAAGAAGATTAAAAAAGTTAAGACGATAACAGATAAGGAAGCGGAAGAAGAAGACGACGAAATACCCGTATTAGATGGATATAAAGAATTAGATATGGGTAATGAAAAATTGAAACCGAGAAAAGAAAGTAAGAATTATAAAATATGCGACGGCATAGAAAGAGAGGACGACGATAAGGAAATACAAAAACCTAAACCATATAAAAAAGCAACAAAACCAACAGATAAAAGATTAAAGGCAAATAAAGAAAGGTCTCCCGCTCAAATAAAAGCGTGGGAAAAAGCACTCGCAACAAGACAGCGTAACCGCGAATTACGAGCAAATGAAAAAAAAGCAGAGGAAGACGAGAAAAAGAAAAAGTTATCAAAAAAGGTCGTAAAAAAGGCAGTAAAAATTAAACAGAAGGAAATTATATCAGACGCGATTTTAAATGAATTATCCGACGAATCATCGGATTCTGATTCTGATATTGATATACAAAAAGTTAAACAATATGTAAGACAAAAGAAACAAAAAAGAATTGTAAAAAAGAAGATAGAAAAAGCACCGAGAGAAGAATATGATAACACACCAGCACAACCTCAATTCAGATTTATTTAATATTATTTTTGTATAAAAGATAATATTTGTATATATATAAATGAGTTCTATTAATTCAATTGCGAAATCTATGAATGGAATAAAAACAATTGAAACATCAGAAGTAATTTTTACTGACGATAATTCATCATTAATATCATCAACAGGAATAACAAACGCTCTTAATAATAAAATTAAAAGTGTTGATTTTAATACGGCAGATGGTGTCTTAACTTTAACAAAAGAAGACAACACAACACTAACGAAAAATTTAGATGGTAGATATTTGGCGAGTTTAGATGCTGACGATATACCAACCCTACCAGCGTCTAAAATTACATCGGGTGAATTCGCAACAAACAGAATACCAGAGTTAGACGCAGATAAAATAACAACGGGAACAATAGACGCAGGGAGAATACCAGAGTTAGACGCAGATAAAATAACAACGGGAACATTAGACGCAGAGAGAATACCTGATTTACCATATGTAAGCGTAGGAACAGAACAAACACACACAGACGAGACCATATTTGGCGTAAAAACTTTTAATGAGTTTCCAAAAAAAACAATAAACGCAGATGGAACTATAACCGAACCAACAGAAGACGAAGAATTAACAACAAAAAAATATGTAGATGATAATACCGCTTCATTAGATGGAGTAAATCCTTTTTCAGGCACAAATACTTTTAATACTCGCAGACCTACAAGTTCAATAATACCAACTCCGCCGCCGGGCAGTATCACCCCACCCAATCACGCACAGGCAGAAGATTTTATAATAAAGCGTGACGGAGATGAATTATATAGGAGTATAACAAGTAATGTTTTTAGTGGTGTTTTAGATATTAATGTATCAGGCAACGAACAAGATTTATTAAGATTGAATACATTTCAAACGAACGGAAATACAAGGTCACTCGCAATACGAACCCCCGCCGATGTAGATGTTAATGATTCCGCCTTTATTTTTCAAACGGATAATGCTTATAAGTTTATGACTGATAATACAGATGCGTTAGTAATAGATGCTGCTGGAAATGCCGAGTTTAATGGCGATATTAAATCCGCAACTATCGGCGGAACAACAACTCATAACGGAAGCGAGTTATTAGTTTTTAGAGGAGCGGGCAATTATCCCCGATTAGAAATATATGGGGATAATGATGGGAACTCTACATCTGCTGAATTAGGTAGGAATGGTTCATCAGGACACGGGTATTTACGATTAAAGAAGAGTGGTGTTAATAATAATGGAATATTATGGAGTGGTAATGGAAGTAGTTATATTATGGGAGGAAATTTAGGGATTGGGAAGTTAACCCCTTCCTACAAATTACACGTATACGGAACAGCATTATTAGACGGTGGTAGTGGTGCTTATGTATACGTAGCGTCAAATTATGTAAGAATAAAGGGTGGTTCAGTATCTTATCTCCATTTTATAGGCGGACATCACATAGATAGTTATACCGATAATGGAGCAGGACGAAGATTTTATATTAATTATTATAATCAGCAAGGCGTAACGCTTACGAGATTCGCTATTACGAGCGACGACAGAATAAAAGAAGAAGAGAAGTTTATTGAAAACGCAACAGATACGCTATTGAAAT
>Ga0209425_10007548_pt1 | contig 10203 bp, 7 predicted proteins | sample COG_05_FD_184749 | JGI IMG/M metagenome (GOLD analysis project Ga0209425, IMG submission 184749) | Pelagic Microbial community sample from North Sea - COGITO 998_met_05 (SPAdes) (version 2) | ecosystem: Environmental > Aquatic > Marine > Neritic zone/Coastal water | place: Helgoland, sampling... | reverse complement strand
GTCATATCCAGTATTTGTCATGCCGAGTGGTTGTGTGATCCGTTCACGTACATTCTGCTCATAGGATTTTTTTGTTACTTTTTCAATAATACGACCAAGAATCACATACCCGGCGTTACTGTAGCTATAAAGTTCTCCAGGTTTATGCGTAAGGTCACCACTGCAGAACCGCTTGATGAACTCGTCTTTTTCAAACAAAAGACGAGCAGTTGTATTGCGATAGTCAAAGGAACTTGTGAAATCAGGAATCCCGGACTGATGTGCTAATAGGTGATGGATAGTAATTCGTTCTCCATTATCTTGCCGATACGACGGGAGATGGTTCGTGATCGAGTCATTTAGGTTCAGTTCTCCATCCTGTATGAGTTGCATGATAATCATGCTGCAGAACTGTTTGCTTACAGAAGCGAGACGAAATTTTGTCTCGATTGAGTTTGGTACTTCCCATTCTCGGTTTGCCAGACCAAATGCTTTCCGATAGATCACTTGACTATTTTCAGCAACGAGGACTGCACCGGAGAAGAAACCATTTTTCGCCACTGCTTCACAGATTTCATGCAGGGCGTTTTGTTTGTCCTTTGTGGAACGTGCGGTCTTACTCGTAATCGGTTCTTCGGGGTTCGCTGAGACAAGTCGTGGACCGCCCACTAATGAGATGATCCCAGCCATCAGAACAAGAGTTTTTAAGAGTCGTTGGACAGACCAGTACATCACAAATCCCACTGTTGCGATCCCATACAAGTCAAAGGGACTGTGTAAAGAAATTCTTACTAGTGATACCGTGATAAATCATGGAACCATCCTTTTCAGGATGCCAGTGGTATAAGCAAGACGTTTTTAGTCTATGAAGCCCGAGAGTTCTTCGCTACGAGCAGGCGCTTGAAGTTTACGAACTGCCTTGGCTTCGATTTGTCGGATACGCTCTCTGGTCACCTTGAAGATATGCCCAACTTCTTCCAGTGTGTAGCTATAGCCATCACCGAGACCGTACCGAAGCTTAATGATTTCTCGCTCACGATACGAAAGGCTTTTCAGTACTTTTGAAATACGATTGCGAAGCATTTCTTGGGCAGCACCAACAGCGGGGTTCTCTGCGCCAGTGTCAGGAAGGAGGTCGCCGAAGTGACTGTCTTCACTGTTGCCAACAGGCCTATCCAAACTGATTGGGTAACGACTCATTGCTGTTACACGACGAGTCTCATCAACCGGTGTTCCGGCTCGAGCGGCTATTTCTTCAATGGTTGGTTCCCGACCATACTCCTGCAGAAGTTGACGAGCCACATTCCGGACACGGCTCATCGTTTCAACCATGTGGACAGGAATTCGAATAGTACGGCTCTGGTCCGCGACGGCTCTTGTAATTGCCTGTCGAATCCACCACGTGGCATATGTGCAGAACTTAAACCCACGCCGATATTCAAACTTGTCCACGGCACGCATCAAGCCAGCATTTCCTTCTTGAATCAAGTCGAGAAACGAAAGGCCACGATTTCGATATTTTTTCGCTATCGATACAACAAGCCGCAGATTGCCTTCGGAAAGCCCTCTTTTCGCACGTTGATAGCGAGCAAAAATTTCATTTATTTCCTTCATGCGTCGCTTCAGGCTGCGCGGTGTTTCCTGGCATGCTTTAAGAATTGCTCGGTATTCATCAACAAGGTTTTGCCTGTTCGATGCTGGCTGTTTGGTTCTTTTGTGGGCATCTATCTTGATTTTGAGCTCTCTCAGACGACGGATAAATCCATTGAGAGTTGGAATCATGGTTTCTATACGTTGGGTACGCAGGCCGAGTTCTTCAATCAAGCGAACACAGCGTTTGCGTCGGCGTCCTAATCGACCCCATGCTTTCCGCCGTTCGGTTGTTCGGGAACGCTTCGAAAGAGCTATGCGGTAATCAGCTTTATTCTGACCAATCAGTACCTCAAGCGTCTGAAGATTATGAGGGAGGCGTCCAAGAATCTGTTCTTTTTCTAAACGATCAGTTACCGAAACCTGAACAGTTCGATCGAAAGGAAGTTCACCCCGGTGGACACGACTCAGCACCTTGTAGGCGTTCAGACATACGTATTCACATTCCAGAAGTTTTGCACGAAACTGTGCTCGAGTTGTTTCAATCTGTCGAGCAAGATAGATTTCCTGAGCTCTGGTAAGAAGAGGAATTTCTCCCATTTGTGTCAGGTACATACGGACGGGATCGTCTGACCAGTTTTCTATTTGCTCGGCAAGTGCATCTTCAGCCTCATTTTCATCGACTGCTCCACCGGCTTTAGCAGGTGCAGAGGACTGGCCGGAAGCGCCAATTTGATTGCCATCGTCCGGAGTACTCAAATCCGATTCTGTAGTGCCATGGTCAAGAATTGCTTCTGCTTCTTCAGCCTCAGCAACCTTATCACCAAGTTCCTCAACCTCTCTGGGGCGGGCAACAACATCATCTTCAAGTTCGTCCAAGAGCGAATCGTACAAGTCAGAACTCCTTTAATTTCCAACAACTGAAAAACGGAAGGTAACCAAATCCTAGTTGTCATTTCTTGAGATACCAGACGGTAGCTCAAGAAACAGATGGAATGAATGGGCTAATGGGAATAAAACGGTGTAAGGAACAAAAATCGGTGGGAAATAAATAGCGGTGTCGTAAGGTCAAAATCAAAAGATTTACAGGAAACATTTTATCGTGTTGAGCGTGGGTTTGAGGACATTATTCGGTGGGTGTGTCTTTTGTTTCGACCTTCCCTGAACATCATTCGCGTGGTGGACAGTGTGATTCAAGTAGCGAACAAGTCCAGTGGGGAAAAAAACTCAATTTTTTGAAGATTGGAAGAGTTAGGTGGATGGGGCAAAAGAAAGGCAGTTTCACGCCTAGATTAGGCGTCAAAACAAGGTCTGGAGGGGCATGGTTCGTTCAAAGTGTTGTCTTCCGGGGGTTGGTTGATCTTTCTGGCGAACGTCTCGTTGCTCGCGAAGAAGGGTAGTGAAGGGTTGCCAAGACGGGGTTTTGGAGGTCTGATTGACTCCGTAGACATCTGATTATGCAGCCCCAAAGATTGAAAAGCGAGTTTTTCTCATGGCAAACCGCGCACAAAATAGCGGTCGTGCGACGAGCGGTGGTAAAACAGTAGGACAGTGGTGAATCTTCGGGCGAATTCAAAGGGTTCTCGACCGTGAAAGAATATCAATTAACCTGTCAATGCGGTGAAATAATGCCCGTTCGTGCCGGGCAAGCTGGTGGGGAGATTCTCTGTGGTGGGTGCGGTAATTGCCTTGCAGTACCGAAATTCGGGGAATTATCGGGGCTTCCACTGATCGAAGAACCTGACGCTGGTGCTTCCCCAGCGTGGAATAGCTCGAAGGGCCTTGTTCTTCTTGGATTTGTGGGATTTCTCGTATTTATGGCAGCAGGTGTCTGGCTTCGTTTACCAACACAATCACCTGTTCAAGCCGCAGCCATCCGTAAGCAAATGACCGAAAAAACGAATGCTGAGATCTACGATGCGTGGAAAAACCACTTTTCTAAAGCAACAGTAGAGCGTCCCCAGTGGGTTGTTGAAAAACAATATGCTCAGCAGACATATTTGAAGCAGGGGGCTTCCTGGGTGCTTTTATTCTTGAGCGGAGTTGGAGCCGTATGTGGACTTATCGGTATTTCCGGACTCGTCCGTTCATCCCGATGAACGATCGTTCACCTGGCTGATTATCTTGACTGTTGAGGGCGTGAAGCAGATCGCTGCTGTCTTGGCTCGTTCTGCTTTGCCTGCCTACTACTCGGGTTCTCTTCCGAGGTTTCTGTGCCATCTCGAAACTCTCGCCATTCCTGCCCTACGGCACTAAGGCCAGCTGAAATTTTCGGGAAAAATGATCTTAGAAGAGGCTCTTTTGACGTCTCTTTGTTTGATTCACGAGACGCTACCTTACTTGAACTTTCCCTATTTGGGCTTCGTTGCGAGCGTGGTGCATTTCCTGCTGTGGCCTGCAGTTGCCGGGCTTGAGATGGAGCAGACGCTTTTGGTGCCGGACGATTTTGAAGAACAGTCTGTTGCGGCGATCCCGTTCGTGCCGCTGTTGTCTTTGGCAGCGGCTGAACATTATTTCCTTGGACGGGGGGAGCTGCTTTGGTTGGACGAGCAGGAGGCGTCACTTGCTGTGGCATAGTGAAAGCCTGATCAACCTGAACTGCGATTCGCTCCGGAACAACAAGATATCTCATTGTCTGTGAGCTTGCTTTTGTTGATGCCGACCGTCCTTTAGTAGCTGTATTTGGTGTAGCTGTTGGTGCAAACTTTGGTGGCAAGGCGGCAACAGAAGTCTTTTGAGGGACATCTTCTACGGCGTTCTTTCGAGTTTCTGCTTCAGCAAGAATCGACTGTGTTATGTCTACTGGTTCTACCGATGGTGGAGCTAGAGTCGGTTTCTTCGAAACAGGAGCCTCAGCGTCTAAAGCATTCCCGCTATTGGTACGTGCTGAAACTAGGTCAGGTTGTTGAGAAACAGTGGTACCAGGTGTTGTTGTAAGTGACTGCTCGGGGGTGGCTTTTTGCGTGACAGCATTCTCTTCCTCAGTCGGCGTCGAGAGAAGGTCTGCTTCTGTTAACAAGACTTCTGATACGACTTCCTCTTTTTTATCACCGACATCAGCCGTTTGAGTCACGGGACTGTCATGAGGCTGAATACCTGGTGAAGCAGCAAGTTGCTCTTTTTTCGTTTCGGCAGGAATATTTTCCACAGGATTTTCAGCGCCAACACTTTTTTCTTCGACCACCTCAGCCGAATTCATGGCTATATCTGCGGAAGCAGATGGAAGTTCTTGATGGAATGGTTCTGTGTTGTGATCCGCTTCGTCTGAAACTGTTTGTTCGGAGCGTGCACGATCGTCTCCTATACGCTCACCTTCTTCTTTTTGAAGTGGTTCAGGAAGCGTGCCTTGAATACTTTTCGATTGTGCTGAAGCCGGTGTTGCCTCGATGGATACGAAGTCTTCAGCCAACATGTTTTTTTGAACCTTTTGTTGACTTCCAGACTCTGATTGTTTCGTTGTCGGCACCTGCGTTTTTAAATCTTTTGCAGCATGCTCTGTCATCTGTTTTTGTGCAGAGGCGAGTGTCGCTGGAATTGGCGGTGCGGCATTGTAGGGAATAAAAGCAGGAGCAGTTGTTCTTTGTGGTTGATTTGATCTTTGTGTTACCTGCGTTATAGATGCAATTTGTTGCTGTCGTTCGGAGGTGTTTTTTGCAATTTGAAGAGAAAGGATGGGTTGGCCCTCACGGAGAGGGTGACGAAGTACCACTCCGTCAAATGTTGCGTCAGACCGTAACGCAGTTGTCGGAAGCATGGCAACCGGCCAATCACGGAGAGCTACGTCATAGATCGTGACAGGCGAACCTTTTGGCAGCGATCGAAGAGCAACAAAAATGGATTCGCTCTCCACCTGAGGTACGTTTTGGGCAATGTGGACATCCAAAGCACGGTTAACACCAACTGCAGCAGCTGCACCGGCGAGGAAAGCAGCAGCAAAAACGGTACTCGCTTTGGGTCGCTGAAGTGTTTTACTCGTGGGTTTTTTTGCGCCGTTGCTACTCATTGCTTTGCCTTGTGGGCCGTGAAATTTTTGTTCACCAGATCGCTTCGAATACAGTGTCAGTCAAAGAGACACATCTCATACAGGTCTTTGACTGACAAAATAAAAGCTACTTATGAATGGTTATCGGCACAAATATCACGTTCGAACCAATCCACCAGAAAGAAAGCCCGTTGGACCTCCAAAATTGCCCATTTTGTCAGTTTCGAGAGTCGATCACTGAGCTTTCAGAAAACATAGGGTCAACTGTTCGTGACATCGATCGTATGGCTAGTAGCCGGCGTCCTTCATGTCGACCTTGAGGGTCACGAAAGAAAGCATCGCCCAGTCCGGATGAGGGAGGGCCAGCAGACGAAAGAACGAGTGTCCCGTCTGCAGGTAGGTGTAGTTTTAATTCCAGCTTGTTCATAACGGTTTTACGTTGACCGGCTTCGAGACGAAAGGCGCCGTCATCTCCAGTCCAGTTGCGTTCAATAGGTCCGTGACGAATGAGTGGGATGAGTTCGATCTCGATCCCTCCGTCAGCGGATGGTGTCGCTCGGACATCAAATATTGCACTGGCATCTCTGTAGGTTTGGCCCGACACAGTATCGACAGTTGACCGACTGTCATGTTCTAAGAGGATGAGTTCTTCAAGGCGTGGAGTCGAAACGATTTCATTTGTGCGACCGGGAAGTGTTTGAATCACACGTTTTACAACGGTTCTGTCGGTCGCTAACGGACTGTCGTCAGCTTCGCCTTGAGTAGTATCAAAAGTAGTGGAAAATCGTTTAGCTAGTGTGGCGGGGATATCACCGCGGATAACACCAGCACGTATGCCGTTTCCATTGAGCCGATGGCGAAGGCTTGTTGGTAAACATTGTTCATCAATGACTTCCCATAGTTCATGACCAAGTTCGATATCTTCTTCAGCATAGCGCAAGAAGGTGAACTCGAGAGGAATAGTTTCAAGATGACTGCTAGAAGCCGACAAATCTGAAACACCACTGAATTGTTCCTCAATATCTTCAGTTGTTGCTTTTGTGAGAAAACTGTTCACAAACGGTGTTTGGCAACCACTGGTAGCTAGAAATATAAATACGAAAGTTGTTAGAAGTTGTAGATAGACAACGGAAGTGTGGCTCCGAATATCCATGACGCGTCCGACAGTAGGAGATTGAAGGAAGGAAACAGTTGGGGAGAAGAGAATAGGAAGAACAGCTGTTCGAGGTCAACCTAAATCTTTTCCTATTACTCGCAGTGCATTGCGGAAAAATGTTAAGCCAGCACCATCAGCATGAGGGTCAAGTCGGCCCGCCCAGGCTGGATGCTGTGTCGCTTCGATGAAGCGTTCTGGGTGTGGCATAAGGCCGAAGATTCGGCCTGTCGTGTCACACATGCCGGCTACGTTTTGCTCGGATCCATTTGGGTTGGTCTGCTGCCCATTTCTGTCCTTGGCATAGTGAAGTACAAATTGGCCACGTGAGTCGAGTTGTTGGAGGAATGTTTTGTCAACAGTGGTGAAGCGTCCCTCGGCATGGGCAACAGGTAATTCAAAGTGGTCCAGACCACGAAGAAAGACACAGTTCCCTGGGGTGGCCTGTAATCGTATCCAGCAATCAATGAACCTTCCGGAGGCATTTCGTGTAAGGGTGGCGGCTTGTTTTCCAGAGGTAGAATCGGGAGTGAGCAGTCCCGTTTGCAAGAGTACTTGGAATCCATTGCAAATTCCGATAATTAGTCCACCTCTCTCATGAAAGCGACGGAGTGTATCACCAAGACGTTCGGTCAATTCAATCGCCAATATTCTTCCGCTGGCAATATCATCACCATATGAAAAGCCACCAGGGATACAAAAGATTTGGAAATCATCCAGAAGAGAAGGGGATTGGGCGAGTGCCTGAACATGTATGCGTTTCGTATGACCACCGGCACGTTCAAAGGCGTAAGCGGTTTCTTGGTCACAATTCGTACCAGGTCCACGAAGAATGAGAGCGCGAGGGGAAAGCATGCAGTTTTTCCTTAGGACTTGCCGTGTGTTTGAGCAGTACTTTGCTCCCGCCATGCGGTTGCAAGTTTGTGAACCAATGTTTGGGTAACAACTGAATCTTCACCACAGCGAATTGTAAGCAAACTGTCGTTTGTGACAGTTCCAATCCACGACCACGTGCTCCCCTGAAGTATTCTGTCCACTTCAGACGCGTTCTCTTCTTTGACTTCTATCAAGAATCGTCCTGGAGTTTCAGCACATGCAACGCGAAGTAAACTCATGAGTTCATCGGGTTTTGCTAAGTTGCCAGTATCATCGAGTGGTACCTTTTCCAGGTTTATGTCGGCGCCTAAGCCACCGCCTATAGCCATTTCAGCAAGAGCTACCCCAAGCCCTCCATCAGAAAGATCGTGACACGATGCGATGAGTCGTTGCTGGTTTAGGTCGTAGATGCTCTTGAAAGTGTTCTGGCAATTCTTGAAATCTACTTTGGGAATTTCACCCCCCGTTGTTCGGCCAATAACAGCAAGTTGGCTACCGCCAAGTTCTGTTGTTGAAATACCAACAAGAGCAATTCGATTGCCTGCTCTTTTAAAATCTGACGAAACGCACAAGCTCACGTCATTTATCTGACCGATTGCTGTGGCAAGCAATGTTGGTGGTATTGATTGCTCTTTGACGACACCCGCATTGTCTTTCCACGTGAAGACATTGTTGAGGCTATCTTTACCACTTACAAATGGAGCTTTCAGAGTCACGGCTGCCTCATAACAACCACGGCATGCTTCCACCAGTGTCCCAAGTGAATCTGGTCGACGGCAGTCACCCCAGCAGAAATTATCAAGCAATGCAATTCGCTCTGGGTCAGCCCCGGATGCAATGCAGTTTGAAACAGCTTCCACGATACCACCAACAGCCATCTCAAACGGATCAATGGTTCCAAGGTGGTGCCGAAGACCAATGCCTATCAGAATGCCTCTTGGTCGGCCCAACACTCCGCGTATCACTGTAGCGTCAGCTGGTCCCCCCATTGGTCCCAGTAATGGCTTGAGAACACTTTTCCCCTGAACTTCGTGATCGTACTGCCGAATGATCCATTCCTTACTTGCTACATCTTCGGACCGAAGTAATTCAAGTAGAACCGTTTCAAAGTTTTCATTTTCTAGTGACCAGCAAACGGGGAGATGTTGTGGTGGTGTAAATATGGATCGGAGACGCTCTCTTGGCCGGCCCTCGTGAAGAAAGTGACAATTGAGGTCACCAACACGTTCACCATCCCACCGAAGGGCGAGTTGACCATTCCCTGTAAATGTACCGATAGGAGTTGCTTCAACGCCTTCTAGTCTGGCAACCTCCGCGAGACGGGGCCATTCTGAAGGAGAGACAGCAAGTACCATTCGCTCTTGCGCTTCTGAAATCCAGACCTCGGTGGCTGAAAGACCATCGTACTTCAAAGGTACCTTTTCCAGATCTACTTCGGCACCTAGTTCAGCACCCATTTCTCCGACAGCACTCGATAGCCCTCCTGCCCCACAATCTGTAATGGCATGAAAAAGATGTTCTTCAGACGCAGCCAACACAAAATCCGTGACTGTTTTTTCGTGAATAGCATGACCGATTTGCACTGATCCGCCCGATTGATTTTCACTCTCACTTGAAAGCTCAATGCTGGAAAACGTTGCACCGTGGATACCATCACGGCCTGTTCTGCCACCAGCAACAACGACGAGATCACCAGGTTCAACACGACCATCCGCAGAATCACGGGGCATGAGCCCCACTGTGCCACAGAAAACGAGAGGATTTCCAAGGTAGCCAGGGTGAAATGCCACAGCCCCAGCAATGGTTGGGATGCCCATTCGGTTGCCGTAATCTCGTACACCGGCAACAACTCCGTGAAGTAATTTTTTTGGTGGAATAACACCAGGTGGAATTGTTTTCGCTGGTGTGTTCAATGGAGCTACACAGAAGACATCTAGATTTGCAAGTGGCTTTGCACCATGCCCGGTGCCAAGCACATCACGGATCACACCTCCCAGACCGGTTGCAGCACCTCCGTACGGTTCAATAGCAGAAGGATGATTATGGGTCTCGACTTTGACACAGATGTCGTGATCACCATCAAAGCGAACAACGCCAGAATTATCACTGAATACACTTACACACCAGTCGTCAGACCCAAGCTGCTCCCGGATGGCTTCCGTTGATGCAAAAACGGTCTCTTTGAGTAAGTTGTCATAGCGAGACTCACCATCAGGCCCGATATGATCTATAGGACTCCCAAGAGTTTTGTGGCAACAATGCTCACTCCATGTCTGGGCGATTGTTTCGAGTTCTATCTCGAATGGTTCTCGGCCGAGGCTATTAAAGTGTTCTCGTATTGCGTGTAATTCTTTTGCCGTGAGAGCAAGAGTTGTTTTATTAAGAGATTTAGGTGCAGCTTTATCACCAGATAATGCTTTTGGATTAATCCAAGGTCTTGAAACAGTAGCTTTAAGAATGAAACAACATTGTTCAAATGCCGAAAAGGTTGTTAGTTACCTGGTTAAACATCCTGAGGTTTCAAGGGTTATATATCCAAATCAATACAAAGGTGAAATTGGAAATAGAGCTAAAAAATATCTAAGCGGTGGAAATGGTGCTTTAGTTGGTATCGAGTTAAAGG
>Ga0209425_10007546_pt1 | contig 10203 bp, 11 predicted proteins | sample COG_05_FD_184749 | JGI IMG/M metagenome (GOLD analysis project Ga0209425, IMG submission 184749) | Pelagic Microbial community sample from North Sea - COGITO 998_met_05 (SPAdes) (version 2) | ecosystem: Environmental > Aquatic > Marine > Neritic zone/Coastal water | place: Helgoland, sampling... | reverse complement strand
AGATAGAGTGGTACCTATTGGACAAAGTTTGCATATAAGTTTAGATTGGGATGGTTATGATATTATAAAATCCTTATCTAGAGGGATTAATATAATATGATTGAAAAATTAAAACTTAATAGAATTGAAATTCAAGAATATCAACAAAATAGAGACCCTTATTTGATGATAGATGAAGCTACAGAAATTGTACCTGGAAAGAGTGCTAAAGGTTTTAAAAAATTGAAAGTTGATGAATGGTTTTTTAAAGTTCACTGGCCTACTGATCCGAATATGCCGGGAATGTTGCAAGTAGAGGCGTTAGTTCAAATGAGTGCTTTAAGTATTCTTACTTTACCAGGAAATAAAGGAAAATTACTTTATTTGACAAGTGCTAATAAAATAAGATTATCAAAAAAAATTATTCCTAATGACATATTAGAAATTGATACAAAAATAATTTCTTTTAAGAGAGGAATGGCTAAATGCTCAGGAATAGGAACGGTTGAAAAAAAATTTGCTTGTAGTGCAGAATTTAATTTGATATTGCCAGAGTTAATTAAATCATATAACGTAAAATAGAATACCTTATGCCGATAGCATCTTCTCTTTTGAAAAAACCCAGACTTGTAAAAAAACTTAAGGATTTTTATCAATATGTGCAAAAAAATGATGGAAAAGTTGGAACAAAAACAAGAGGTATAGATCTAAATTTTAATAATGCATGTAATTTAAGATGTAAATATTGTTTCACTAATTCTCCAAAAGGAGATCATGTAAAAGAATACTTAGATTATAAGGCTATTGCAAAATTAGCTGATGAAGCAGATGAGTTGGGTTATTTTGAATTTGATTTGCAGGGAGGAGAATTATTATTACAACCAAAAAAACTCTTTAAAGTTTTGGAGGCAATTAAGCCTGAGAGGTTCTATATGTATCTTACTACCAACGGATATTATCTAGATGATGCTATGGCTAAACGATTAGCCGAAGCTAATGTAAGTAGAGTTTCTGTTAGTATAGATAGTATGGATGAAAAAATTCATGATGAGATACGAGGAAGAAAAGACTCTTGGCGCAGAGCAATGGAAGGGCTAAAGCATGTACAGAAACATGGAATGGACCCTTACTTGAATATAACAGTAGGACATTATAATGCCCATACTGATCACCTAAAACAATTATTAGATTATTCTAAGGACCAAAATTATAAAACATTACTTAATGTAGCTGTTCCAGCAGGTATGTGGCAAAAAGCAGAAGAAATAATTTGTGATGATAAAGATAGAGAATATTTAAGAAAGATTAGAAAAGAATATAAAAATTTAGTTAGAAATGTATGGAATCCATTTGATAAAAATCATGAAAAAATATTAGGCTGTACAACAGTAAATAGAATTTACGTCACACCGATTGGTGATGTTTTAGTTTGCCCTTATGTACATATAAAAATAGGTAATATTTTTGAAAAACCTTTAAAAGAAATCATTGATCGTGGTTTTAGTATAAAATATTTTAGGGAACATAGTGACCTTTGCTTAGCTGGTGAAGATACTGATTTCATAAGTAAATTTATGACAAAAAGTGGCCAATCAATTTTTCAACCTGCTATCCCAGAGGAAATTTTTGATAAAACTGACATAACTGTAGGTGACTATATAAATAAACCATCAATAAAATGATTGATAGTTTTATAGAGAAGCTAAATCTTAGATGTTGCTAAATAATAAAACAGCCGTAATTACTGGATGTAACAAAGGAATAGGAAAAAGTATTCTAGAGATTTTTTCAGAAAATTCCGCAAATGTATTTGCCTGTGTAAGAAAAAAAAGTCCTGAATTTTTAGAATTTAAAGAAAACTTAGAAAAAAAATTTAAAAATAAGATCATACCTATAGAAATAGATTTTGAAGATAGTGACAGGGTTAAAAAAGGGGCTCAAACTATTCTAGAACATAATATCCCAATAGATATATTAATTAATAATGCTGGTGTCATTGAAAACTCATTATTTCAGATGTCAAGTATGAAAAATATAAAAAAAATTTTTGAAATAAATTATTTCTCTCAAACTATTTTTACTCAATTTATTCTCAAATCAATAATTAAAAATAAAAAAGGAAGCATTGTTTATATTTCATCAAGCTCAGCAATAGATGGAAATGTGGGAAGAAACAGTTATTCATCATCAAAAGCAGCTATGATTTCTCAAGCAAAAACACTATCAAAAGAATTAGGAAAAATGAACATTAGAGTCAATTCAATAGCTCCAGGCTTAACTGATACTGACATGATGAGAAAAAATACTCCAGACAATATTTTAGAAGATGTGGTAAATAATTTATCTCTCAAACGTATTGCTAGTCCAAGTGAAGTAGCAAATGTTGCGCTATTTTTATCTTCTGATTTATCAAGCTATATAACCGGTCAAACAATAAGAGTTGATGGAGGTATGTAGTAATGACTCAAAACGAAAAAATAGTCACAGAACTTGAAGAATTTTCAAAAAAAATAAGAATCAAAATCTTAGAAATGGCACTTACTGCTGGGTCTTCAAGCTCACATTTTGGTGGTGCTTTATCAATTGTTGAAATTGTTTCTGTTTTATTTAATTACAAAATGAATTTAAAAAAAAAAGATGACAATCAATGGCAACACAGAGATAGATTTATATTGAGTAAAGGTCATGCATGTTTAGCTTATTATGCAGCACTTAATTTAAAAGGATTTATTTCTGATCAACAGCTAAAAAGTTTTGAAAAAGATGATAGTGATCTTGCGGGTCACCCAGTTAAAAATTTAGATTTAGGGATAGATTTTTCTAATGGTTCTTTAGGCATGGGTCTTTCATTAGGTGTTGGTCTATCTATTGCGTCAAAATTGAGAAAAATTAAAAATAAAATCTATGTAATTTTAGGTGATGGTGAATGTAATGAGGGTTCAATATGGGAAGCTGCTTTATCAGCACCAAAATTTAATCTTGATAATTTAAGTGTTATTATTGATAGAAATAATTTTCAACAAACAGGATCAAATAAACAAATTTTAGATCTTGGTAATCTTAATGAGAAATGGAAAAGTTTTGGTTGGGAAACACAAGAATTGAATGGACACTCATTAAATGAGATAAAAAATTATTTTGATGAACAGAAAGATAATCATAAACCAAAAATGTTAATTGCAAATACTATTAAGGGAAAAGGATTTTCATTTAGTGAAAATAATAATGACTGGCATCATTCAATAATGACAAACAAAATTTATGAAGAGGCTTTAAAGGAAATTGAGAGTTAAAAGTAATGGAAATTAATGATAGAAATATAAAATTAATGTCTACTATTGGACCAAGAGCAGCATTTGGTCTAGGTGTTACAGATCTTGCAAAAACAAACAAAGAACTAATTGTTGTTACTTGTGATGTATCTACATCAGCTGGGTTAGACAGATTTAGAAAAACATATCCAGATCAATTAATTGATTTAGGTATTGCTGAGCAAAATATGATAGGTGTTGCTGCTGGAATTTCACGTGAAAATTTTAACGTTATTACAACTACTTTTGCACCATTTCAAACAACAAGATGCTGTGAACAAATCAAAGTTAATTTGGGTTATATGAAAGAAAAAATAACGATGGTCGGTTTAGCATCAGGTTTAGTACTTGGAAATCTTGGGTTTACACATTGTTGTATTGAAGACGTTGGTATTTTAAGATCAATTCCCAATATTTCAATTATTTCACCATCTGACTCACTTGAAACTGTCAAAGCTGTTGAGCAAGCTCTTAAATATCATCAGTCATGCTATATAAGAATTACTGGTGGATCAAATAATCCAATTTTAAATCATACTGATTATTCTTTTGAAATTGGTAAATCAATAACATTAAAAAAAGGAAAAGATGTAAGCATAATCTCTTGCGGATCAATATTGAATGAATGCTTAGAAGCAGCTGAAGAATTAGAGAAAAAAAATATTTCAACAGAGGTGGTGAATATGCATACTATCAAACCTTTAGATGAAAATAAAATTTTGAGCATTTTAGAAAATTCAAAACTTTTAGTATCTGTTGAAGAACATAATATTATAGGAGGTTTAGGGACGGCAATTGCTGAATTAATTTCAAGTTCAAAACAAAAAAAACCTTTATTAAGATTGGGTGTGAATGACAAATATTCTAAAAGTGGATCTTATAATTATTTAAAAAATTTTTATGGACTTTCCACAAATAAAATAATAGATAATATTTTAAAATTCTTAAATGACTAACATTGACAAATATAAAAATTCTTTTTTAGAAAGTCTTTCAATTGAAAAAGATGTGTTAAATGATGATTTGAAATACAATGATATTCCTGAGTGGGATTCTATAGGTCATATGACTTTGATGTCGTCTCTAGAAGATGTTTTTCAAATAACTCTAGAAACGGATGATATAGTAGATTTTAGTTCTTATAAAAAAGGCTTAGAAATCTTAAAAAAGTACAATCTTAGTTTTTAAATTTTTTTAAAAATTTTAAAAAAAATTATAATCAATTTATCTAATTTTTTTCAAGCAAACATTTTTTTAGGGTATTTGATAGATTTGTTATATTCTTAACTTTAAATTTAACTACAAATACTTAATTTTATATAATGGAATATTATAAAGATACTTTAAAAATTTTAAAAAAATTAGGAATTAAAAATGGAGATATTTTATATGTTGCCTCTGATTTACTTAAGTTAATTACATTATTTAAAAAAAAAAATACTAAATTTGATTTAGATAAATTTATTAATACAATAATCAAATCTGTTGGGAACAATGGAACAATTTTGATACCGACATATAATTGGGATTTTTGTAGAAATATAAAGTTTGATTATATCAACACTAAAAGTCTATGTGGTGCTTTATCAAATTTTTGTTTGAAGAGAAAGGATTTTAAAAGAACACGCCATCCAATTTATTCATTAGCTGTATATGGAAAATTTAAAAATTATTTATTTAATCTAAATAATACAAGTGCATGGGGTGAAAATTCACCATTTGATTTTATTTATAAAAAAAAAGCAAAAAATTTGTTTATTGGAATAGATTATAAAGATGCATTTACAATGGATCATTATTTTGAACAAAAAGCTAATGTTAATTATCGATATCATAAAAAATTTTCCGCAAAATATCTTGATTACAAGTGTAAGGTGTCAAAAAAAACTTACAGTATGTTTGTTAGAAATAAAAAATTGTGCGACACAACAATTTTAGACCCTATACTTGATAAGATTCTTTATAAAAAAAAAGGACTTAAAAAAATAAAAAATCAAAAAATTAATTATTCTTTAATTGATATTAATATAGCGGGAAAAATATTATTAAGCGATTTAAGTAAAACCAAAAGTTTATATATATATCCTGTAAAAAACTAATATTAGTTGAAATAAATTTAAATTAATTTTATTTTTTTTATAGCGTTATGGTGCCCCCGCACGGATTCGAACCGCGGACCTATTGATTACAAATCAATTGCTCTACCAACTGAGCTACAAGGGCGCAAAGTTGTGTTATAAATAGTTTAATTAATAAAATTTATCAATAAAAATTTTTTTTAAAATATCATTTATATGATTTGTAAAATTAATTCGATTTTTACTGTAATAAGATTTAATATAGGCCACAAATAATTAAAAGTTGAAGTATTTTAATAAAATTACTATATGCAAAAAAGAATTGAAGAAGTAATAAACAATAAAATTTTGTATGCAAAAATCATTAGGAAAAATAATAGATTTAAGAATAAAGGTGTAGATTTTGTTACTAGCAATAAAGATTTGCTACAATTAGGTTTTATAAAACATAAAAAAAATCATAAGATCAAATCTCATATCCATCTTAAAAGACCAAGAAAAATAAATTATTGTACTGAAGTTTTAATTATTGAGAGTGGAAAGATTAAAATAAAATTTTATAATCTTAAAAAGGAAGATATCAAAAAAGATAAAATATTAGGCAAAGGTGATATAGTTATTCTTTTTAAAGGAGGACATGGTTTTTCAGTAATTAAACCAACTAAAATGATTGAAATTAAACAAGGACCATATCTACTTCTTAAGGATAAAAAATTAATATAATCAAATTGTGAAAAAATATAAAAAGCTTATTCCTGTAAATACACCATTATTAGAAAAATCAGATGCCAAAGAAGTATATCGTGCAGTCAAAACTGGCTGGGTATCTTCAGAAGGACCCAAGGTTAAAGAATTTGAGAATAAATTATCTAAGTGGATTAATAGAAAGTATGCTTGTTCAGTAAGCAGTGGTACAGCAGCATTGGAGATAGCAGTTAAATCATTAAATCTAAAAAAAAATGATGAAATTATAATGCCTTCATTCACAATTATTTCCAATGCAATTGCAATAGTTAAAAGTTTAGCTAAGCCAGTTTTAGTAGATATTGATTTAGATACTTGGAATATAAAAATTGAAGATATAGAAAAGAATATTACATCAAAAACAAAGTGTTTAATGTTACCTCATATCTATGGATTACCTAATGATATGGATAAAATTTACAAGATTGTAAAAAAACATAAACTTTATTTAATTGAAGATGCTGCTGAAGTAATTGGTCAAAAATATAAAAATAGATTTTGTGGGAGTTTTGGGGACATAAGTATATTTAGTTTTTACGCTAACAAACATATTACAACTGGAGAAGGGGGCATGCTGTTTACAAATAATCTTAAGTTGCATAATTCTTTTAAAAATTTACGAAATTTATGTTTTGGTAAAAAAAATAGATTTAATCATAGTGGAATAGGTTGGAATTATAGATTTACTAATATTCAAGCTACTCTAGGTTTAAGCCAATTAAAAAGAATTAATAAGATAATTAAAAAAAAATATGAAATTGGACAATTTTATTATGAAAATTTGAAGAATAATTCAAATATAATACTTCAAAAAAACAAAACTTCTTTTGCAAAAAATATATATTGGGTATTTGGGATAGTAATAAAGAAAAATTCTAAAATTAATTCTAAAACTGCACAAAAAGAGTTGCTTAAAAGAAATATTCAAACAAGGCCCTTTTTTTGGCCTATGCATAAACAAGATATATTTAAAAAAGAAGGTCTTTTTAAGGGTATAAAACTTAAGAATTCTGAGTTTATATCAAAAAATGGTTTTTATTTACCTTCTGGAATTGGTTTAAAAAATCAAGAGCTTAAATTCATTATTAAATCATTAAATAGTATTTTATAATAATTTACATAACATAAATGAGTTTATTAAATAAAGAATGAAAATTGGAATTTTTTTTGAAGGAAACCCAAAAATGGGTGGTGGTTTTTTTCAATCATTAAAATCAAGTATTCTTATTTCAAATATAGAGGACTATGCAGATAAATTTGAGGTAATTATTACCGACATTAAGTCAAACGAATATCTTAAAAAAGAAAACATAAAAACAAAATTTTTTAAATTAAGTACTTTCAAAAGATATTATGCCGAATTATTTGAAATAGATATAATGAGAAATTTTTTAAAAAAGATCAAAATAAAACATCCTTTTTCAATTTTTTTAAAAAAAGAAAGTTATGATCTAGTTATATTTTTAGGACCCTCAAATAATGTTAAATATTGTGAGGAAGTAAGCTTCGTTGTAAATATTTGGGATTTAGATCATATAAAGAACAGTCAATTTCCTGAACACAATATAAATTCTATTAATGATTTTAAAAATAATTATATTAGAAGCATAATATTTAAAGCTTTTAAAATTATTGTACCTCATGAAAACAATAAAACAGATCTAATAAATTATTATAAAGCTAATAAAAAAAATATAATAATTCAAAATTTTATACCAATGTTACCAACTATTTATAGAGACAGTAGTAAGGATGATGCTAAATATAAAGAACTTTATCAAAATTTAAAAATACCTTCTCAAAAAAAGATTATATTTTATCCAGCTCAATTTTGGGCACATAAAAATCACAAATACATAGTTGATGTAGCAGAAATTATGAATGATAAAGGTCAAAATGATTACTTTTTTGTTTTTTGTGGCACAGATAAAGGAAACTACCCATACATAAAAAGAGTTATAGAAGAAAAAAAAATCGAAAACTATTTCAAATTTTTAAATTTTATTTCAGATGACGAATTAATATCATTATATTTAAATTCCGATGCTGTTTTAATGCCTACCTATGGAGGACCAACAAATTTGCCACTATATGAGTCTTTCTTTTTTAAGATACCAATTTTCTATTCTAAAGATTTAATAAAAGATCCAGAAATTAATAGTCATTTAATTGAAATTGATTTAGAGAATCCAAATGATTTCTGTGAAAAAGTTGAAATTCTTAATGACAATGTAAAAATAAAAAATATAACAGAATTATCTGCATCATATTTTAATAAAACTTGTGACGAGTTAGTTTTTAAGGATAATTATAAGAAAATTTTAGATGAATTTGTGTATCTTCAAAGTAGATGGAAATAATATTTTTAGCCTCATTTAAATAAAAATAAGAATTTATGAACTTTATTCTAATATCTGTAAAATCAATAATATCTTTAACGTTAATTAATATAACTATTTTTTTACAAAAAATTTACAAGAAAAAGGTTATTTTTTTTTATTTTCCTAGAAAAAAATTAACAAAAAAGGATCAACTATATATAGAGGATTTATTAGAAAATATTGATGATAATTATAAAATCATATTTGGTCATCAGCTCAATGAAATCAAACAAAAAAATTTCTTTTTTTTATTTGAAAGATTTCTACCTTACTTATTTGGCGTAGATATTATCATATCTAATTATTTGTGTGATAAATTTCCTTCAAAATGTATCAAAATGTATATTCATCATTGCATTTATGATAGCCCCTTAACAGAAAAGAAAAAAGAATTAGAAACTGCTCTTAGATTCAGTAATTATAATTATATCTTGCTATCATCAAATTTTGTTGTTCAATATTTTAGTGAATTAATAAAAAAATTTCCTTTATCTTTAGCGAATAGTATAAAAAATAATACTCAATTACTTTCGACAGGATATCCTCGTCTTGACTATCTCTTAAAAAACTCTGATAAAAATCAAACAGTTGACTCAATTATAATAGCCCCAGCAAATTATGTTGCTTACCCAGACCATACTTTAATTAATCACTTAGAAGAAATTTTAGATTTATTATTAAATAATTTTAATTATAAAATTATTTACCGTCCACATCCTGCTAATAAAATTCTTGATTTTAGTTATAACAAAAACATAACAAATAAACCTTATGAAATTGCAAAAAAATATGAAAATAAAAAAAATTTTTTATTTGATTTATCGGATAATTATTTAAAAAACTATTTTAGATCAAAATTTATGATTTCAGATATTTCTGGAACACCATTTACTTACTCATTTCTAACAATAAGACCTGTAATCTTTTTTTCACCAAATGAAGATTTATTTCGCAAAGAACATGCAAATTTAAATCATTTTCAAGATAGAAATAAAATTGGCGTTATTACAAATAAAGTTGATGATATTATAACCATAGGCAGTGAAATGATTTCAGATCAAAAAAATTATTCAAAATCAATATATGATTTGCGTAATAATTTAGAAAATATAAATACGTCTAAAAATATAATTCAAAAAATTATTAAAAATATTTTAAATTAATTTTTTTTTATATTATTGATATATTTTATATGATGAAAAACTATTGCAGCGCTATTAGAAATATTTAAACTTTCAATATCTTTATTGATATTTATTTTAACAAAAAAATCTGCATATTTACCTGTGTGTTCTCTCATACCAAAACCCTCTGATCCAAAAAGAAGAACGTTCTTTCCTTCCCATTTAACTTCAGTAAAATCTTTATCACCTTTAGCGTCAAAACCATAAACCCAAAAATTTTTTTCCCTTAAATTTTTAAGAGTTGAATTAATATTCGATACTTGAAAAATATTTAAGTGTTCCATACATCCACTTGCTGACTTGTACATAAGTTTACTATCTTTTGGAAAATGTCTTTCTTTAATAATTAAACCATCTATTTTAAATGATGCGGCACTTCTAATTAATGAACCAATATTTCTTGGATCTGTTACCTCATCTAGACAAACAAAAGTACAGTTCTTTTTTTCTTTAATATATTCTTTTAAATTAGGTTGATCTAAATGCTCAACTTCTGCAACATAACCACCGTGCATTAATTGTTCTT
>Ga0209425_10007544_pt1 | contig 10204 bp, 10 predicted proteins | sample COG_05_FD_184749 | JGI IMG/M metagenome (GOLD analysis project Ga0209425, IMG submission 184749) | Pelagic Microbial community sample from North Sea - COGITO 998_met_05 (SPAdes) (version 2) | ecosystem: Environmental > Aquatic > Marine > Neritic zone/Coastal water | place: Helgoland, sampling... | reverse complement strand
ATGTATTTTTTTAAAAAATAAAAACCAATATTGACTAATATAATTCCAATAATAACACCAATAACCGTAGATTTAATCGTAAAGTTTTTATAACCAAAGTAACAGGCTGCAATTAAAGTAAACCAAGAAACTTTTGTAATAAAGATTTTAAATAAAATGCCAGCCTTTTTACTAAACACTGATTGTGTTTTTATTATTGAATAAGACCAAATGATACCAATTAGAAAGGTTATGTACTTAATAATCATTATTTTTCTTTGAAAACTAAACAAACACCATTATTACAATATCTTTTTCCTGTAGGTTGTGGTCCATCTTCAAAAATATGTCCATGATGAGCATTACAATTTTTACAATGATATTCTGTTCTAGCGTACCCTAATAAGTGATCTGTTTTGATTTCAAAAACATCTGGTGAAGACTCATAAAAAGATGGCCAACCTGAACCACTTTCATATTTAGTTGATGAGTTAAAGAGTTTAATTCCACAGTTAGCACAGTGATAAGTGCCTTTACGTTTTTCATTATTTAATTCACTTGTTCCAGGGGGCTCTGTTCCATCCTCAAACATTACTAATTTTTGTTCGGCGGTGAGATTTGGGTTTTTTTTAGTCATTTAATTATAATAATTTAGCACAGGATTGGTGTAAATATGAATGCAATTCTATCAATTTATTGAAATCTTTATTATATCCACCACCTAGGACTCCACAAAGAGGAATGCCTTTTGAAAAAAAATTTTCTGTAACAAGTTCATCTCTCCTTATTATTCCTTCGTCTGAAATCTTTAATTTACCTAATCGATCATTAAAGTGAATATCAACACCGGCTATATAAAAAACATAATCAAAATTGTCTTGATTTAATTGATTTAAGTAAAATTTGAGTATTTTAATATATTCTTTATCCTCCATATTGTCTTCAAGCTCAATATCTAGATCACTTATCGATTTTTTAGCTGGATAGTTTGTTTTTGAATGCATGCTAAAAGTAAATACATTTGTATTATTTCTAAAAATATCTGAATTTCCATTTCCTTGATGAACATCTAGGTCTAAAATTAAAATTCTATTGGCTAGTCCCATTTCAATCAAGTAATGGGCAGCAACTGCAACATCATTAAAAACACAATAACCTGCCCCACCCCAATAATTTGCATGATGACTTCCCCCAGCAGTGTTACATGAAATCCCATAATTAACTGCCAACTTTGATGCCAAAACAGTTCCACCTGTTGCGATTAAAGATCTTTTCACAACACTATCTACTAATGGAAAGCCAATTTTTTTTACTGCATTGCTATCTAATGATTTATTCAAAATACTTTTGATATATTCATCAGAATGAGCTTTTTTTAATGTTTTAAGTGAGCATGGGGTCGGCTCATAAAATTTATTTACAATTTTGTTTTTTAATAAATATTTTGCAAGCTCCCCAAATTTTTCAATAGGAAATTTATGATCATCGCCTATTTTAGCAAAATAATCTTTATGATTGGTTACAGGTAATTCCATTTAGTATTTTTATAAAAATAATTAACACCTGTTTTATAAACTAATTTAAAATTATTTCTTATTAATAATCTATCTAATTTTTTAGATATTTTTTCTGATAGAGGGTTATGGGATAGCATTTCTACGCTTAATAAATTTATTTTATATTTCTTAAAATTTAAATCTCTTAATACTTCATACTCATTACCTTCCAAATCAATGCTTAAAAAATCTATTATAATCAATTTATATTTATTCAAAATAAAATTGATATTTTTAGTTTTTATCTTCTTAATTTTGTATTGATTTCTTTTAATATTAAAATTTTTCTTAAGGAATTTTAAGTGATTAGAATCAAGGGTGTTTAAGGGTGAAAATTCTCCAAAATAATAAAAATTTTTTATACCTGATTTTCTTGATAAAGCAGTATTCAAATTTATATCTTTTGGTCTTGAAAAATTAAACAATTCAATAGTTAATGGGTTTAGATCTATGTTAATGCCATTCCAGTTTTTTTTGTATAATTGATAAGTATTATTATCTCTGACAGGATGGAAACAACCTAAATCTAAATATTTACCTTTATTATAATTTTTAAAATATTTTTGTAAAAAAATGTCTTCATTAAACTGTGAGCTTTTTTTCAAGAATTTAAAATTTCTAATATAAATATTATAAAAAAAATATATTTTTCTTAAAAATTTATATCTGCTATTTAACAAAAAACTTAAGCTTCTACTTCTCATTTGGTTATTTCTCTTATTGGCTTTCCATTCACGCAAGCTTCTAAGGCTTCAATCATTTGAGTATAAAAAATGCTATAGTTCTCTGCAGTTACATAACCAATGTGTGGGGTGAGCAATGCATTTGGTAAGAATCTGAGTTTATTATTTTCAGGCAGTGGTTCTTTTTCATAAACATCTAGTCCCGCTCCCGCAATTACATTCGTTGATAAAGCGATTATTAAATCATCTTCATTTATAATTGGTCCTCTTGAAGTGTTAATGATAAACGACGTTTTTTTCATTTTATCCATTTCTTTCAAAGTAATGCAGTTTTTGTATCTTTCACCTCCTTGAACATGGATAGATAAAAAATCAACTGTATTAATTAAATCTTCTTTATTACAAGGTAAAACATCTAATTCTTTACATTTATCTAAATTAAGGTTTTCACTCCAAGCCATCACTTGCATTCCAAAAGCTTTACCTATTTTTGCTACTTCAGATCCAACGCGTCCTAAACCAATTATCCCTAAAATTTTTCCTCTAAGCTCAGTACCAACAGTTGTTTGCCAGTATCCTTGATACATATTGTCAATTTCTTCCTTAAAATTTTTAGCTAACCCTAACATCAGTGCCCAAGTCAGCTCAGATGTAGGATAGAAATTAATCTCAGTACCACAAACAATTATTTTTCTTTTTTTAGCAGCCTCGAGGTTTATTGAGTTATTTTTTGAACCACTGCTAATAATAAACTTAAGTTTGGTTAAATTTTCAATTAAATTTTTTGTTATTGGTGTTCTTTCTCTCATAATCAATAATGCTTGAAATTCAGATAATTGATCTAATGCGTCAGCTTCATCTAAAAATGGCTCGCTAAATATTTTAAATTCATATTTTCCAGATAATTTTTCTAAATCAACAAATTGTTGAGAAACGTTTTGGTAATCATCCAAGATAGCAACTTTAAGCATTCTTAATTTCCTTATTTGATAAAAACAAACCTAATATAATTAAAATTGAACCAATTAAATGAAAAAACTGAAATTGTTCATTAAAAAAAATCATTGCCATTATTGTACTAAAGAAAGGAATTAACGATAAGAAAATTCCAGCTCTATTTGCTCCTATAATTGCTACTGCTCCTGCCCAGCAGTAATATGAACCAATACTTGGAAACAGGGCTAGATAAATGAGAGTGTAACCAAGATTAGTATTAAACTTAATCATAAGTCCCTGTGATAATTCATATAAAAATTGAGGAAATATAAATATTAAACCAAAAGTACATAAGACATGAACTAATGCTAGAAGTGGTAAAGTAAAAGTTTTTTTCTTTAAAAAAGCGGAGTAAAGCCCCCAGGTGATCACACCACCTATCATTATTAAATCACCTTTATTAAAATTTAATGAAAGTAAAACTTTTGAATCTAATTTTGTGATAATTGATAGAATTCCAAGTACAGAGATAATTAAACCAAAAATTTGAAATTTATTAGTTTTTTCAATTTTTAGTAAAAAACATAAAAAAATTATCATTGCAGGAATTGCAGTATTAAAAAGTGAGGCATTAATTACTTGCGTATGTACTAACGCTAAATACGTAAAGGAATTAAATAAACCCACACTAGTCAAAGCTAAAAAAAATAATAATGGTAAATTGTTTAATATAATATCTTTATTTTTTAATATTTCTTTATAGGTGAAAGGTAATAAAATTAACCACACTAACGACCATCTAAAAAATACTAAAGTCATTGGAGGTATATTTTCTAAATAAGCAAATTTACCTACCATAAAATTTCCTGCCCAAAATAATGTTGCCAATACCAGCATTACATAAGCTTTGGTATTTTGCATAAATTAGCTAAATCTTGTAGAGCTATAAGGACTTAAATTTAAATTTGTATTTTCTTCAGCAATCATTCCTGCAATAATTTTACCTGAAATTGGCCCCAAGGTCCAACCTAGATGGTGATGACCAAAACAATAAAAAATATTTTTGTAATTTTTAGAAGGTCCTATTACAGGTAAGAAATCTGGTAAAGTAGGTCTAAATCCTAGCCACTCATCCTCATGGTCCGGTAGATCTCCTAACATGTATTTTGCATTATTAATTAAATTCTTAACTCTTGGTTTAGAAAGAGGGTTTTTTAATCCTCCAAACTCTACCGTTCCAACTACTCTTAGTCCTTGCTCCATCGGAGTGATTCCAAACCCTCTATTAGAAAATATTACAGGTCGAGTTAAAAGATGATCGCAGTTTTTAAAATGCACATGATAACCTCTTTCTGTATCTAAGGGTATTTTTTCTCCTAAATTATCAGTAAGTTTTTTTGAAAATGCACCACAAGCAATAACTAATTTATCAAAGATATATCTTTGATTTTCTGTTTTTACTGTAGGCTTATCTCCGTCAAAATTTATATCTTGAACATTCATTTTTAAAAATTTTCCTCCTTTTTTTAAAAAAAGATCAAATAACTTTAAAAGAATTTTTTTTGGATTTCTAGCATGTCTGCCGTGCTTATAATAAACACCTCCGTGATAAAAAGGTTTTATATTTGGTTCTAAGTCATGAATTTCTTTTGGTGATACAACTTGTTGATCAACACCAAGTTCATTTCTTACTTTAATCTCAAGTTCTCTACTTTTTAAGCTTTGATCATTCCAAATATACAAAATACCTTCTCTTTCAACCAAACCATTTAGATCAATTTCATCAAATAACTCATCATAGGCAGATAGTGCTAGATCTAAAATTTGATGCATATTTTTTGCAGTGTGCATCATTCTTTTTGTGGTGCAATTTCTTAAGAATTGAACAAACCACGGTATCATTTTAGGCACATAGTTCCATTTCAACGCAAGTGGTCCTGCTGAGCTTAAAAGCATTGCTGGTATATCTGTCAAAATATCAGGTCTATTCATTAATAGACATGCGTACGGAGAAAAATGACCTGCATTACCGTATGATGCGGCTGGACTACCGGGTTCATCTTTATCAAAAATAGTTACGCTAAATCCTTTTTTTTGTAGAAACAAAGCATTTGATATCCCTTGAATTCCAGCTCCTACAATTCCTATATTTTGTTTATTGGTCATAAAAAAAAGTATACCGCTTTTTTTAAAAAAGATTTAAGCGACAAATTATACTTACGCTATTGTTTGATGACTGTGAATTTTTGCACTCATTACAATTCCAAGTCCAATCATTGTTGCTAACATTGAAGAACCTCCATATGACATAATAGGTAATGGTGAGCCAACGATCGGTAACATTCCTAAAACCATACTCATGTTAATTACTATATAAACAAAAATAGATGCCCCAAAACTGTAACAAAACAATTTTGCAAAATAACTTCTTGAAATAGATCCTATTTTTATAATCCTATAAATAATTACTGCATAGATTAAAAGAAGAAGTACAGACCCTAAAAAACCAAACTCTTCAGAAAAGAGTGTAAAAATAAAATCAGTATGTTTTTCTGGAAGAAATTCTAGATAACTTTGTGTTCCTTTTAGAAATCCTTTTCCAAAAAGCCCTCCCGAGCCAACAGCAATTTTTGATTGGATAATTTGATATCCCGCACCTAGTGGATCCCTATCTGGGTTTAAAAAAGTTAAAACTCTTAATTTTTGATATGGTTTTAAAAAAGATATTATGAAAGGAAGTGAAATAATTGATATTAAAAATGAATAAAAAAAATATTTATGATTTAATCCTGCAAACCACAAAACTAAAACTCCACTAACTGAAATTAATAATGAAGTTCCTAAGTCAGGTTGAATGATTACTAAGCTCATTGGTAAAAAAATAATAATTAATGAAATTATTACAGAATAAAATGAATTTACATTTTCTAATCTTTTTCTGTGAAAATATTTTGCAAGACAAAGTATGATAAATATCTTCATTAACTCAGATGGTTGAATATTAATGAAGTATAAATCTATCCATCTTTGAGAGCCTGAGGCAGTGACACCAAAATTTATAGTCCAGACTAACATCACTATGATTAAAAAATAGGTAACGTATCCAATACTAAACCAAAATTTTATGTTTAAAAATGAAATCACTAGCATTAATGATGTAAATATTATAAATTTAAAAAAATGACTTTTTGTGTGAAAAAGCATTTCACCTCCATCTGTAGAATACATGGTGGCAAGACTTATAATTCCTAACAACAAAACACAAAATAGTAAAACAAAGTCTAAATCTTTTACTTTAATAAAAAAACCATTATTATTTTTTATTCGATTATGTAAATACATCTAAATATCCATATATCTTTTATTATTAAAATTTTGTCTAATTTCATGTCTATCAATGATCTTTTTAAATAATTTTTTTGCTATTGGAGCAGCAACAGCACTTCCTGAACCACCATGTTCAATTAAAATACTAACTGCATATCTTGGGTTTCGATAAGGTCCAAATGCAACATATAAAGCATGATCTCTTTCTTCATAAGGTATCTCAAAAGTTTTTAAATCTAACTCACGATCTTTTTTTGTAATTCTTTTAACTTGAGCAGTTCCTGTTTTACCTGCAAATTGATATTTAGGATCTTTAATACGAGATTTATAAGAAGTTCCTCTAACTTCATTAGTTGAACTAAACATCGCTTCTTGGACAAGCTTAATATTTCTTGGATCTGTAAAGAGAGGTTCAAACTTGTCTTTTTTTATATCTTCATCATCTTTGTTCAAAACCATTTTTGGGTAAATTTTAAACCCACCATTCGCAATTTGTGCAGTCATTAAACAAAGCTGAATCGGTGTGGTTTGAATATAGCCTTGACCTATTCCGGTGATAATTGTTTCGCCAAGTAACCAATTTTTACCTAAAATATTTTTTTTCCAAGAAGTATTAGGAATTAAACCATTTTTTTCATTCTCAAATAGATTGTTAAATACTTTTTTTCCTAATCCAAATTTTTTTGCAGTTTCACTTAATCTGTCCACACCAAGTTTTCTAGCTACTTCATAAAAATAAGTATCACATGATTGCTTCATTGCTTCATTTAAATTTACAAATCCATGACCCTCTTTTTTCCAGCAGTGATACTTTTGTCCATACAATTCCAATGGATTCTTGTGTCCCTTGCAGTTAACTGTAAATTTCGAAGAAATGATATTATTTTCAAGTGCTGACAATGCTACGATCGGTTTAATTGTTGATCCTGGAGAATAGTTTCCTGATAAAGTTTTATTTACTAAGGGTTTCATGGGGTTATTTCTAATTAATTGCCAATTATCTTGACTAATACCAAATACAAAAGCATTAGGATCAAAGGAAGGTGATGAGTGCATAGCAATTACATGGCCTGTAAATATGTCCATCACACAAATAGATCCTGCTTTTTCAGCTAGTAATTGATTTACAAATATTTGAACTTCGGTATCAATGGTTAACTTAATTGTTTTACCTTTGTCACCATCTTTAAATGCTAATTGACTAATTCTTCTTCCGTAAGCATTAACTTCATATCTTTCAATAGCGTTATCTCCTATTAAGTTATTTTCAAAAGATTTTTCTAAGCCAATTTTCCCGACTTTTAATCCTTGAACAAACCTGTCTTTAATAAATTGATTTGATAAAATGTCTTTTTCATTAGCTTGGCTAACATAACCTAAAATATGTGTATAATTTTCTCGATAAGGGTAATTTCTTGAAATAGAAATAATAGGTTTCACACCATTTAAGTCGTATAATTGATTATTAATTCTTGAAAATTGTTCCCAGCTCAAATTATCTCCAACAATAAGGGTTTCCCAAGATTTTATCTCTTTTTGTTTTTTAATAATTCTTTGAAACTGTCTATCAGATAAATTTAAAATATCTTTTACTCGAGTAATTACGTATCTAAAATTTTCAACTTGTTCTGGAATTATATGAAGTTGATATGCTTCAAAATTTCCTGCAATTGTATTTCCAAAAAAATCATGAAATTCTCCTCGCACAGGAGGAAGTTTCCATTCTCGAATTCTATTTTTATCTGAAAGAGTTAGATATTTTTTGTTTTCTTTCACTTGCAAAAAAAATAATCTACTAACAATACCACCTAAAATAATTATTTTTGCTGCTCCTAAAATGAACATTCTACGATTAATAGAACTCAACTTTACAACATTATCGCTCTGACTAATCATTGGCACCCTTTAAATAATAATCAAAAATATATGTTGTTGGAATATAAAATAAAAAAGTAAACAGATTATTAATCACATAAAACATAATATCCAAATCATAAGAAAAAAATAAAAATAGTACTGAATAGTTAATTGAATTAATTAGACTAATTACAAATAAAAAATAAAACCAATCTTTAATTAGATTTGGCCTGATAGTCATATGTCTTAGATAAGATGCAAATAGACATGTTAGCATATATGATAACGAGCTTAATCCAAGCGGTAAACCAATAACAGTATCATTTATTAAGCCTGCAAAAAAAACTAACAAATAATCAAAATTTAAATAACCCTTCAGTGAAAAATAAAAAATCAATATAAAAGGAAAGTTAAATGAGAAGTATTCTATATTTAGATAATTCAAATCAAACTCATTTAAAACAGAAATGTATAAAATAATAAGTGGTAACCAAGTATAAACTTTATAAAGAAAACTTTTTTTTTCAAATTTAATCATTTATTTTTTTTCCTCTTCTAAAAATACAATCTTTATATTCTTGAGTGCCGACTACATAACCTTTTTTGAAAACAGATTTTTGACATTTTGAGCTGTAAAGTAAATTTAATTTTAAAAACTCGAATTCTTCTTGGTTAATATTATTTTGATCTATTTTATTTGCTTGAGTACTAACTTTTTTTTGTAAAGAAATTATCTTTAGATTTAATTGATTGGTTTCAGAGTTTAATAGTTGATTTTTTTCAATTAATTTTGAATTACTATCATTAAGTATTTCAAGCTCATCATTTAATAGATTAAATTTAATTTTTTCAGTATTAGATAATGATGTTGTTTCATTATCACTGATTATTGTTGTGTCTGTTTGTTTTAAATTATCTGGTTCTACTTCTGCAAAAACATACTTGAGTTGAGTAAAATCACTAAAAAAAATAACTAATAATTTATTATTTGAAATATTTAATTTTCCAACAGGTATTCCACTCTTAAAAATGGAACCTGTTCCAGATGTATAAGCGATACTTTTTCTTTCGATATTTTCAATTAAGTTATCTTTTGTATATTTTATTTCTCCAGAATTTTCACCATTACCAACAATGATTGCTTGAATATTTCCAGGAATTATTGAGATAGGAACGTTAGAATTCAAATCAGATAATAACAAAACCCTTGATGATTTATAGTTTGCCTCAATTACCCTTCCAATTAAATAACTTCTATCATAAACATTAGTACCAATTTTAACTTTATCTCTAGTTCCTTTATTAATAATTACAGTTCTTAAAAAAGGACTTTGATGATCAACAATTACTTTTGCTAAAATTTTATCTTTTGTGAGAGTATAATCTTCAATTAATTCTTTTAGTTCTTTATTTTCACTTTTAACTATTTCATTTGAAATACTTTCAGATTTCAATTTATTCAATTCTATTTCATTAGATTTATAATCATTATAGAAATTAGAATATTCTTTTAATCCCAGGTACACTCTCTTAACTAAATTTTCTGGTACTGAGACCACAAATGATGATCTATAAACAATTTCATTTATAAAAAATTTTACCTTTTTTACAGGCGTAAAATTAATTCCTGATAATATTATTATAAAGATTGATAAAAAAACTAATGTTAATAAAGAAAATTTTTGCTTAGTACTTTTTTTTAAAAAAGCAGATCGGATTGCTATAATAAAATCGTCTCTGCTTGAGGCCATTTTTTTTAATACTCAGTCAGCATAGTAGAGAATGTTTCTTCTTGATCTAAAGCTTTTCCTGTACCAATTGCAACACACGATAATGGGTCTTCTGCTATATACACCGGCAATCCAG
>Ga0209425_10007539_pt1 | contig 10208 bp, 7 predicted proteins | sample COG_05_FD_184749 | JGI IMG/M metagenome (GOLD analysis project Ga0209425, IMG submission 184749) | Pelagic Microbial community sample from North Sea - COGITO 998_met_05 (SPAdes) (version 2) | ecosystem: Environmental > Aquatic > Marine > Neritic zone/Coastal water | place: Helgoland, sampling... | reverse complement strand
ACCGCCCATCGGCATCGGCGGCGGGGGACCGCGTCCCATCGGCCCTGGGGGTCCGCCGTAGTTGTCGGGGGATCCCCAGTCGCCTCCTCCGCCTCCTCCTCCTCCTCCCCCGCGCGGTGGCATGCTCCCGGGTCCGGGCCCCGGTGGCCCGCCCTGGTACCCACCGGGCCCTTGGTACCCGCCGCCGTCGTATCCCCCGTCGTTTCTCATCCGTTTACCCCCGCGGCCGTCGTCGGGGGGCCCTTGCCCCCGAGGGGGAGGCCCCGCGTTCCGCTGAGGCGGTGGCTGATTGATCATCACCTCCAGCCTGTAGTTGGTGGTGTCGTTGTAGTAGTTGCGCGCGGTCATCGCGGCGGGCTCGTCGTCGAAGTTGAGGTAACCCACCGGCCTGTGGGAAGTGGAAGACACGTGAGGAGTCGGGGGACGATCGTCAGTCGGGCAAAGGCGCGTGCGTCGGGGAGCGGGAAACGGAATCGCGGGGGTGTAAAATGACGTTTGGAGGCGCGCGTTGGGTGCGAAGCCGGGATCGAGTCGCGACGTACCTTCCGTTGCCGTCGCGCTCCAGCCTGCTTCCGATGCATCCGCTCTGGGAGAAGAGGTGATGGAAGTCCGCGTCGTTGATGTCCGGCGGGAGGTTGGTGACCTCCAGCGTCGAGCCCGCCATCTCAAAGACTCAAAATCCCTACCACGCCGGATGACGGATCTGTGATGTGAGTTTGTACCCCGACGCTTACAGACGCGCGGTCGTTGGCGCCGAACGCGACGTGCGAGTCGAACGCGATGCGCGGTTCTGCCGAGTGCGCGCGAGTAGTCGAGCGGGGTCCTCCTGACGAGCGAGGAGGATCGCGCGCGGGGCGTAGTGACCGAACCCGCGTGGGGGTTTGCTCGTACTCGATTCTACGCTCGCCGCCAGTCGCATCAACTGTGACAGGCAGACAGGAGCATCTCACCAGCTCACTTCCAGCAGTCCAGGCGACGGAATCTGATAAGATTATTATTTTTCACCTTCGACGAGGTCCACCAGTCTTCTACTAACTCTCACGTCTACATCACCGGATCATAGTCGTCTCACCCGTACAGCGCTCGACTCGACGACACCCTCGAGATCGACCTCGGCGTGCTCCGCCCGCTCCCGCCGCTGCTTCCCCCGCCGCCCAGCCGCGACCGAAGCATCGGGCCGCCGGGAATCGCCCCCGGCGGTTGCGGCATCCCCGCGCCGCCCGGTGGGGGTTCATCCGGGCCCGTCCCGCCGCCGCTGCTTCCCCCGGCGTCGTCGTCGTCGTCGTCGCTATCCTCCTCGGCGTACAGCAACGATCGCATGAGCTCCCGTTTCTTCGTCTTGGCCTCCGCATCCAGCCTTTCCAACTCGGCGACGCATCCTTTCCCCGACGAGTACCTCGAGTCCACCGCGACTCCGTCGGCTCCGATCCAACTGACGTCCGGCTCGGGTAGATTCCGCGCGGCTTTGTACACGCGCTTGGCGAGCACCACGGGGAGCCCGCTGGTGACCAGCTCCATGGCGCTGAAATCGCGCAGTGTTCGCGTGGAGATGCCTTGCGCGATTAGGTTGTTGGCGTAGGATTCCGCTGCGACTGGTTTGAGGACCGATTGCCGGAGCTCGTCCCGGACGTCGACGAGCGCGCGCTCCCGTCTGCGCTTCTTCACCAGCCCCTCCACCGCCGCGATGAACCGCTTACGGTTCCACATCTTCCGGAACAAGCGCATGACCTTGACCTCGTCATCCCCGGTGGCTTCCCTCATGATCATGTACCGTTCGTTGATGGTCGGTACGTTTTGTAGCATCTCAAAGCCGTACTTTTGAAGCAGCACCTGCATGCCGTCCGCGTACGTCTCCTGCGCCACCGCCTCGCGCAGCGAGCGGAGCATGGTGATCATGACGTGCCGAACCTGCCACACGAACATCTTGCGCCTGACTTGGTGCTTGATGTACTCGTACTTGGGCCTGTCTAATAACTCGTGGATGGCGTCGCCCGGAAACGCCAACAGTAAAACGTTCGTCAACGCGGTGGCCCGGTACCCTCGGCCGTTGGGCCGGCACACCCACCGAATCCCGTGCTTCGCCTTGAACTCCTGCTCGTCGAGTACCTCCGGGGAGTAATACACCAGCACGTCCTCGCCGAACGGGTCAGCTTTTTTCAAAATGCGCCCCTTGCACCCAACCACGCCTTGCTGGATCACGTAGAGCCTGTCGATGGCGGAATCCTCTTTGAACACCATCTCCATCGGCGCGACGACCTCGACAGCCATGGAGAGCGACAGCTGCAGCTTGAAGTCGTCGTCAACCTCCCACTCGTGTCCGTCCACGTCGACGCCGCTGAAGTAGTGCACCCTTCTCAGCCAATCGCTGTGCAGCTCCTGGACAACCTCGCCTTGCATCTCGCGCGACGTGCGGTTCACGATGTCTTTCCACCCGTCGCCGTCGCCTTCGTTGTGCCTGAAGATGTAGTAGCTCCTCAGTCGTTCGCACAAGCGCGGGTTCCGCGCGTTCAGCCGTTTCTCCGTCAAGAAACGGTTGAGGATGTCCATGCTGTTGTAAAATTCCTGGTTCCGTGCGTTCAGCGCGGTGATCGCGCTGACCATGCCTCCCACGAGGTACGCGTTGATGAAACCCGCTGTGAGGTGGCACATCGTAAAGTACAGCCTCTCCTCCGGCCGTACCGGGATGATGTCTCCGAACGGCGTCCCCATCAGCTCACCGGTGGCGAAGTACACGGACAGCAAGTACTTACCCGCCGGGTCCGCGCTCACCAGCTTGCCGTCCATGTAGTAATACAGAAACGTGCACCGATCGTACGTGCTCGGGTCGTCGTAGCAATCCAGTTCAAGGATGTGATGCACCAGGAACAAAGTGCAGCCGATCCAGTGCGCGGCGAGAAGCAGCGTGAGGAAGTACTTCTGCAGGGATAACATGGCGTAGTTCAGCGTCAACCGTGCCTCCCAGCGCTTGAAGATGCGCATGCCGCGCAGGATCCGCAGGAGCTTTAAGAGCCGGAGGAGGCGAATGATCCGCACCGCCTTGAAGGAAGAATCGTCGGGATCCGAGCTGCCCTCGCTCAGGATGACGTTGATGGTGTCGTACGGAATCACCGACATGACGTCCACGGCCATCCACGTCCTGGCGTAGTGCCGGATGATCTTACGCCTGGAGTACACCTTACGCCCGCGGTTGTCGATGTACGCGGTGTTGGCCTGAATGCCGATGTCCACGATGAACAAAAAATCAACCACGCGGTTGATGACGAAGAGAATGAGGCCCGGGGTGGTGTCGATTCGCGTCGTCAGGAAACCGAGCTCGAACGGCGTGACGATCGCCACGAACACCAGCAATATCGCGGTGACCAGGTCCCACTGCCTGGAGAACTCGCCGTCCGGTTCGATGATCCCGCTGCTGTCCATCCGCTCGGAAAGCGTCAGCTTGCGTCCTTTGATCACCTCGAGCGGGTTCCCGTCCTTGTCCCACGCCGTTCTCGCCGTCCCCGCGCTCTTGCGCTTATCGTACAGCTCCCAGTCGTAGAACGCGCCGTCGCCATCGCTGTCGTACCCTTCGTCGCCCTTCTTCTTCTTGCGAAAGCGGATCGACTGCGCCTCGTATATCTTCTCCGCGTGTCTCGCCATGGCGTCTTCGGTGCCCGCGACTTGCATGTGCGAGAATCGCTCGGCGAGGGTCCGTCGGTTCCCCGTCTTCTTGATCTCCGCGTCCTTCTCCTTGGCCTCCAGCATGGGCTTAGAGCTGACGTAGTCCCGGTCTAGGCGCGCGTTGGGGTCCGATACGTGCGGCGCGCCGTTGCCGGCGTCGGCGGTCCAGCCGACGCGCGGGTTCACTGGTGGCACTGCCCCGTGGGCGCGCGGGTCGGAGCGCGCGCTGTCGTGCGCGTGATCGACGCGGTACGGGGTCCCGCCGGGGATGCGCGCCGCTGTGTCCTCCTCCTCATCGCTGCTTCCGCGGTCGTCCTGAGTTGAAGGGAAAGGTGGGATCGAGGGATCAGCGCCCGTCGGTGGCGGATCGGGCGAAGGGGCGCCGAGGAATTGAATTCATTTATCTTCCGCGTGACTCAGCGGCAAAGGTAGTATGGGGCGATTGGGTTCAGATGCGGCGTGTGTGCCTGGGTTTTGGCGCGCACCTTGTCCCAGTAGACGTTCCTCACGTCGTCGTGTTCCCTCATCGTCGCGGGACGTCTGGGAGGAAGACGCCGCCTGCGTTGGAAAGGTCGCGACGAACGCGGTGGCTTTTATAGACGACAAAACTACGGCTCTCGAAAAGGTCAGACGCATCTTTTGGCCCCTTCGAGCGACGGAAAGGACAGCCGTGAAAACGAATTCATGGTTAAGTAAAGTCACAAGCAAACAGTGACAAGAAATGCAAAGAAGGACACAATTTTGAGACTGACTTTCATGCACGATGCCGACGCGTTTCTCCGAGTACGTGGGCTCGCCTTGTTGGCTTCTCATGTTCACAGCCATGTGGGGCGTCGTCGCGCGCATCGCCGCGGCCGCCGCCATCCTGACCCTCGTCCAGCACAACATCTCGCAGATGTACAAGGCGTACTACGACGAGCGGATGAAGGAGGAGGCGGGGCCGACCAAGATGTTTCCCAAGCGCGAGGAGGACGCCGATGTAAACGACGATAACGGTGGAGCTCGGTCCGCCCGGGGCGGAGGGGGTTCGCGAGGAGAGAGGGGCGGACGCCGGTCGTTCTCGACCGCCACGGCCGCGTCCGTCGGCGCGTGGGCCGCCGCGGCGGTGACCAGCGACGCGCTGGCATCTCACAGAAGGATGAACGCGCCAGCGAGCGCCTCGGGCGTCATCCCAGATCCAAGACACGTAACCACGGCACTCCGCGCCGCGCGGAGACTCAGATAGCGAAGACGACGACGTAGACTACCATAGCTCTGGATCGAATCGTGACGACATAGAATAGCAAACGCAGAGACTAAAACGGCTCCAAAGGGACGGGCGCGAACATCTCCGGGCGCTCCGCGCGCATCACCTCCGTCGACTCCGGGTCCATCAGATGCAACGCCGTCAGTTGCACAAGCGCCGCAGCCGGCAACGCTCCCTCCACCCTGTGCACCTCAACCCCGCCCCGCATCCATATCGTCGTCGGGTACGCGTCCACCCCGAGCCGCCCCGCCAGCTCCGTCTCCGCCCTCGACGCCTCCGCGTCGAGCTTGGCCACCGCGACGGAGTCGTCGAAGTCCCACACGAATCTCGCGAGCGTCTCGAGCTCGGGCTCGAGCACGTGACACGGACCGCACCACGTCGTGCCGAACGAAACCACGAAACCGTCCCCGCCCGCACGTGCGATCTCGCACTGCTCAGCCTCCCACCGCTCCAACAGATCGCCCTCGTCGTTCGCTGAACGCACAGCCGGACGACGAAAGTGTACGAACAGAGAGGTCCACTCCGCGGGCTTGGCGATCTCCCCGTCGTTCAAACGTTTAGCCACCGAGCCGGATTCGAACGCGCGCACGTCGGATAGCCACAATCCGTGCGTACCGAGCGTCGCGGAGAGTGCGTCGAATACCTCGTCGTCCATCTTCACGCGCGACGGTTCGAGTTCCAGCGCCGCCAACGCTTTGTCCCCAGCTCGGCTCAACACGCGAACTCGCATGTTTTCACTCGCGCCGATCTGAAGCGCCTCGCGGACCGCCGCCTCCGCCGCCTCCACGTCGCCCAGCGTTTGAGTCGTCGCGGGGACACCCGTCGCGAGCCTGGAGCGCAAACACGGCGCGGCCGCGAGGTTCCAGTTCGGTAATTTGGCGACACGCGCGAGTCGCCTGACGGACGTTTTGTCTAATTGGCAGCACGGGGATTCGACCCTGTGGTGCGACGCGGCGAGCAGGCCGAGCCGGGTCGGGTCCGTCAGATCGTCCGCGTTGGTACCGTTGTACAGTACCACGTCGCCGTCCCCGGGGACGGCGGAGTCGGCACCCTGGGAAGTCAGCGAGTCGATCCCCGCGGCGGCGACGTCCCGTAGGGTGGAGTAGAGGGTGTTTTTGCAGTGGAGGCAGGACTCGCCCTCGTTGGCGACGTACTCCGGGACGTCCCCTTCGTGTGTGGGTACTTCCCACAGGGTGATGCCGATGTGTGAAGCGACGTCGCGCGCGATCTGGAGCTGCGATTGGGGCAGCGATGGCGACACGCCGATCGCCGCCGCGCATCGTGGGGATGATGCTCCGGATTCGCCGTCGCCGAAGGCTCGGTGGACGACGTAGGCGGCGAGGGACGAATCGACGCCGCCGGAGAACGCGACGACGTGTAATCGCGCGCCCGCGCCGGCGGCTCGCGTCGACTCCACCATCGCGTCCAGCGTCCGCGCCAGCTCAGCCTCATCGTCCGCGGCTTCGTCGTCGTCGTCATCGGCGAGGGCGGTCACCGACGGGGCGCCCCGTCGCGCGTGTCTTCCGGGTTGACGTCCGCCGAGCGAAGATGCTCGACGCGTGACGGTCTTCACGCGGGTCGCGTGTCTTGCCGGGCACGCGCCGAGCGCACCGGCGGCGATCGGTCGCGCCATCCTCCACTCGAACGCGCGTCGCCGACTGCGACGCCTTGGAAGTTAGATCGAGCCTCAACCCTATTCCCATGCCTGGGGTGCCCACTCTGTGGTGGCGCGAGCCGTGTAACTTCCGCGTCACCGGCGCCCATGTCGGCCGGTGCCGAGGGTGCTGACACAGCTGTGGAACTCCTCCAGCGTCGGCTGATGGAGTGCGAGTGCATGGCGGCGATGTACGGCGAGGACGCCGGCGGCGACGCGGGCTCCTCCTTCGAGGTGTGCAATCCCGACGTCGCGTCCGCGCTCACGGCGGTGGTGGACGCGTGGGAGGCATCCGGGGACGCCGCCGCCGCCGTGCTCTCCATAGACGCGCTGCCCCCGCTCCGCGTATCACTCACCATCGCGGTCCCATCGAGCGACGACGGCGGGGCGAGCGCGGCGCGCGGGAGCGTGACCATGAATGCGTCGCTGCCGAACGAGTACCCTTCGAGGGAGCCGCCGAGCCTGGAGCTCTCCGCGACGCGCCTGTCCCGAACCGCCATCGCCGATATCTTGAACAAGCTCGAGTTGTACGCGGCGGCGCGAACCGTGGAGCAGGCGACGCGTGGGTGCGACGGCCACGAGTGCCTATCGGAGTTGGCGCAAGAGCTCTCGGATTTGTCCGCTCGCGCCGCGGACGAGGACGAGATGAGACGCGCGGCGGCGAACGACAGGGACGGGGACGGCGACGAAGCGACGGCGGAGGGACCGAGCCACGCGGTGGTCCGTATAGACCACATGAACGACAGCAAGGGGTACACCAAGACGCTCCAGAAGTGGTCGCAGCAGCTCGGCCTCGACGTCCGAATGTTTTACGAACGATCCCCGAAAGCCTCCGGAGCCGAGGCCGGAGCTCTCGATAAAGTCGGTCCTCCCACGGGTGGACGGGTAGAGGGGGTGTACGTGGTGCTGGGCGGCGACGGCGAGTCGGTGCAGTCGTTTCTGACCAGGTTACGCACCGAGTTTGTCGACGTGGACGCGAAAGGCGCCAAGTGCAAGGAACGGAAATCCACAGTCATGTGCCGAAGAGCCGCGGGCACCGTGAAGCCGGGGGAGGAACCCGTGCCTGTGTTCAACGGGTTCGAGTGCGAGCGGTACAGCGGCGCCGAGGAGCTGGAGGAGGCGCTGGCGCGGTTCAACCTGTTGCACGTTGGCGCGGGGACGCAGAGGTTCCAGCCGACTGGCTAGGGTGCATAGGGAGACGCGTTCATTTGAAACAAAATCCAAAAAGCCAAACGCGCGCCAGACGCCAACCACACACCGTTCGCGTCCCTCCTCTGCTCGAGCTCCTCGACGAACTCCTCGTCGTGTTCCTTGTCGACGCCAACAGGAGAGCCCGTCTCCTGCCACTGCTTGTAGGACATAGTAAACCACCGGTGCACCTTTGCGGCTTTCTCGTGCATCCTAGGATTCAGCGTGTGATACATACGCGTCAAGGCGTCCATCTTCGCAGTCTCCTCGCGCTTCGGCGAATGGATCTGATTTTAACAACTTCAAAAACCAAAAAACCAAAAAAAACAAATCCAAAAAGCCAAACGCGCCAGACGCCAACCGCACACACGCACACACGGCAGCATGTCGTCGTCCGGTCTCAGACGAGCCGCATCGCTCGCGCGCTCGCTCGTGGCACCATCCCCACGAGTCCTCGCATCCGCCTCCAGCGTCGTTGAAGCCTCCATCGTCTCCTGTGGACGCCGATGGATGACCGCGGACCCGATGCACGGCTTCGACGCATCCCGCGCGGGAACCTGCGAGTACACCGACGTCCACTACCCCGACCCACTGGACGTCACCGTCCCGCGGGAGATGCAGGTCGTGGACGCCGGGGTCTTCCGCGACTTCGGCGGTCTCCGGCGCTTCGTCGGGCCCGCGTCGACCATCAAGTGCTACGAGAATAATCCATTGGTGCGCGAAGCGCTCGGGGAGCAGGGAAACGGGCGGGTGCTCGTCGTGGACGGCGGCGGCAGCATGCGATGCGCGCTGCTCGGAGATAACCTCGCGGGCATGGCGGTGAAAAACGGGTGGGCGGGCATCGTCATCAACGGATGCCTGCGCGACAGCGAAGACATCGGGACGATGCCAATCGGAGTCAAAGCAATAGCGCCGCACCCGGTGAAGAGCAGCAAACGGGACCCGGGCTTACGCGACGTCCCGGTGACGTTCGCGGGAGTCACGGTGCGACCTGGGGACTGGATCTACGCGGACATGGACGGCATCTTAGTGGGCGGACCCGACAAGTACGAGCTCTGAATGCGAGTGTCGAGTCAGCGCATGCGTACGCGTTCAAGTGCGAAAGAATAGTACCCTAATATTGATCCCCCGAGGTCCACCCCAACCAACGAACCGTCTCACACACCGTCGAGAACCTGCTTGACCTTGTCCACCACGAAGAGCATACCGGCATTGGCCGGCGACGCCCTGAGCAGACACGGCACCAAACCCGCGTAGAGCCTCTTCACCCCGCCTTGCTTATACAACTGAGAAGCGGCGTCCATGAACCCTTTGTACTTTCGATCGCTCTTGTTGATCGCGTCCGTCATCATCGCGCTCTTGATGACGTCGACGGGGTAGAACAAGGACCAGTAGAGGAACCCGCCGAACCCGCCCGCGAACATGATCTCGTGGTTCCGAGCCTTACCGTCCGCGTGCTTCGACGCCAGATAGTTCTTGGTGTTCTCGAATGTGCCGAAGTAAATCGCCCCCGCGGGTAGGTTGCGGATGAGCGTCGCGCCGAACGCCTGGTACGGCCCGCGTATGCCGTTGTGCTTGATCGATGCCCTAACGCACTCGCCGACGGTCTTGTACGGCGGGACGTAGTTCGGGTTCTGCTTCGCCTGGACGATCTGTGTCTGCCACTGGGACTTGAAAAGGTCGATTGGGGATTCGAAAAACGAACCAGCCATCCACGCCAGCAACCCGGCTTTAAAGTAGGAGAGCGGCTTGTCCGGTGACACGCCGACGACCTCCTTCGCGCGCGCGTAGCCGAGGAAGAGGGTGGCGCGGAAGAACATCTGGCCCGCGAGCGGGGACGTGACGCCCTTGTACAGGCCCTTGAAGCCCTCCGTCTTGATTACTTTCGACGCCGCGTCCACCGGGCCGCTGTACGCCGGGTTCGTCGGGGACTGCGTCTGGAGTAAGACCTTGACGGTGTCGAACGGGTGGCCGACGAGGGTGACGACGACGCCGCCGCACGTCCCGGCGAAGATGTCCTTGGCGGAGCGGACGAGGGCGGACTGCGGCTCGGCGCCGGACGCGGCGGCGAAGGCGCCGGACGACGCGGGATGCGCGAAGCCGGTGGAGATGGCCCGGCCCCTGCTTCCGTGCGTGGGGATGGTCATGCTCGGCGAGTCCAGAACGGAGCGGAAGCTGCGGAGGATGGAACGCGCGAGGTCAGCGACTGGTGGCGATGGACGCGGCATCGTTCGGATCGACGGAGGGACGTGGAGGATGGCCCGCGTCGCACCAACGGCGGGTGGACGGCGCGACAATAAAACAAGATGATTGCGAGATAGAGACGTTAGCTGAATGTGCCAACGCGCGTTCGCGCCACCTCACGCGGCGTATCGGGCGAGGAAACGCGCGCGCGAATCTTACCTCTGCAAGAGCACGTTGCCGGGGACGGTCATCGCGACGTTCTTTCGCGTTCCAACGCAC
>Ga0209425_10007533_pt1 | contig 10209 bp, 9 predicted proteins | sample COG_05_FD_184749 | JGI IMG/M metagenome (GOLD analysis project Ga0209425, IMG submission 184749) | Pelagic Microbial community sample from North Sea - COGITO 998_met_05 (SPAdes) (version 2) | ecosystem: Environmental > Aquatic > Marine > Neritic zone/Coastal water | place: Helgoland, sampling... | reverse complement strand
GAACAGTAGCCGGGTGTATCGAAGATAAACATAATCATCATTCGACACTTTATCAGAAACAGCTTCGACACCTACGGCATTTCTTGAAGTGGGGGAGTAATGAAGATAGGCGGTGTCCCTTAAAGAATTCGATTTGAACATGAAGGTATAACCACCCGGATACGATACTGGCCTTGCAAAAGAGTCCGCTGAAAGAAACAGCAATAGCAATAGCAATAGAACTGACTTTTTTATACCCATAGGGGGTATAGTATACATCAGTATAAAAGCAATTGCATCCTTCGTTAACCAGATTTCCCCGTCGATTAACACCGCACATAACCGCTGTTAACTATCAAGGATGTACGAACACACCATGAAAACTGAAAATGAAGTCTGAGGCACAAGTTTTATAAGATCAGACTCATCGACTTCGGCCTATTAGCAGAACTACCCACTCAGCGGGCACACCATAGCTGCTCACTACGTATCTAGAATTTACTTGCTTCCCGGGATCTTCCGAGCAGGAATATGGCCATCAAAAACTTTGACGTTATATTCGTTGTCGTTTTCTTTAGTATCACCGGAATTCGAGAGATCACAACTTTCCAGTCCGCTAGGCTTCTCATTACTAACCTGATGATTTGTCCGGCGTGCTTTAAAAATCTTTAGTATTAATTTAAAAGGATTTACTTGAAAAATCATCTACTTTCCTTCTTAATAAATATCCATCGAAAAATAGTGCGTCTAGCTCGCTCGCTAGAAAAAATCTAATCGCTTCTTCAGGCGTCTCAATTACTGGTTCACCTGGCCCGTTGAAAGAAGTGTTAAGTACCACAGGTATCCCGCTTAGTTCATGAAACTCTGAAAGGACGTCATAAAAAAGTCCACAATCCTTGGTGACTGACTGAACTCTAGCAGAACCGTCAACATGCGTGACTGCGGGAATTGAGGCTTTCAGCACAGTGGCATTCACCAACATAAAGTAAGATTCTGCCTCCGATACAGAAAAATAGTCGGATACAAACTTATCAAGGACTGCAGGTGCAAACGGTCGCCAATGCTCTCTCTTCTTTACATTATTAACACGGGCCCAATTATTTTTGATTTGTGGGTTAGCTAAAATTGATCTGTGGCCGAGCGCACGCGGACCAATTTCGCTGCGACCATAAAACAAAGCGATCAACTTGTCATCATTTAAATATTGTGCAATTTTCTTAGCAGAATTCACTAGCCTTGTTAAACGCAGCTGATCACCGAAGTCATTTAAAGCTTGCTCTATTATATCGGTCGTGTGACTCCCTGATAAGCCGAGATACCCTTGTGTTGGACTAGTAGTAGCTCTTTCTTTCCGAGGGTGATTTAGTAAGTTGTAATAAATAGCTAATGCGGAGCCTATTGAAAGACCACTATCGATAACGGCTGGTAAAATCGAGACTTTCGAAAATCCGCTTTCGGAAATAATTCTTGCATTAGCAGGACAGTTCAATGCTACCCCTCCACTAAGGCACAAATTCTTAGTCTGGATTTCTGATGCAGCGAGGGCTTTAGCAAGTGTTGCTGTGCCCGTTAGCATGACTTCCTCAGTTATTTTTTGACAACTAGCTGCAAAATCAACGTTTACAGGAGCTAAAATGTGTGCAGGATCACCAAATTGATTTAAATCGTAGCCTAATTCTTTAGCACGCTGCTCACAGTGTTCAATCCAATCTTGGGCGGATTTTCGACCAGTATCATGCCAATTGCCAACGAAATTTTGATCGAAAAACACCGGTTCACCATATGCAGCTAGACCCATAAGCTTACCTGCACCCCCGTTCAGGTCGAAGCCTAATCGAACTGCCGAAAAATCATATAGCTCACCGACCGCCAGATGATGTGGCGTAAGAGGGTACATGCGTTCTTTGCAGCCATAAGCGTAAATTCCACAGCCATATTGCCCTCCAATACCTCCTCCGTCATGGGTTAAGATGGCGGCCTCATCAAAAGGGCTCTCGTAAAAAGCATAGGCAGCATGGGCATAATGGTGAGAGAAAATAGCAGCAGGAATTTTTTTGTCTACTAAATGCAAAGTTGCAGGGTAATGAAAACCATGGCGAGTGTCGTCGCATTTTAAAAAATGCGAATAAGAAGTAGTGCTGATTTCTTCAGAAGAAATCTTCTTCTCCCAAATAGGACTTTGTATAAAATGCTCAAACCCACCAAAGAAAGAATTCTCCGGAAGGTTGAAATCGAAACCATCAGGAAAGAACTGTTTGTAGGTATGTCTTTCCTCTGACTCAAAAGTAGATTCTAGAATACCTGATGCCATACGGCTCATGTCATCGGGGCTGACCGACAATTTATCCATCATAACTGATGGTAACAAGTCATCACTATGACGCCCCAGCGTAATACTCAAAGAGGCTGGGTCTAAAAAAACATACTCTACAGCTTGTGTTGAAGTGATGCCACAATAATCGATTTCATCTAAGGTAACCCCAGCATCTGATAGGCAAATCTCTATATCACTGGCAGTCAAGCTTAAAGCGTGCTTGACCCGAGTAATTCTTTCTCTTTCAACACACAGCAACACTTCCCCATCGCGAATTATTGAGATGGAAGCATCATGACCAAAATGTAATCCTAAAACGATCATTTTAAATCAAAGACTTTATTACAGCGCAAATTTCTAGCGCTTTCTCATGGTCTAACTCACCGTAAAAGGGCAAACATAAAACTTCTTCGCTAATTCGATTCGCTATTGGTAAAAGTTCCTTCGAGGCTGACTCAAAACTCGTGTAGTGAGGATAGTTACTGCAAAGAGGGTAGAAATATCTTCGCGTATATATCTGCCTCTCAGATAAGGCAATTTTAACTAAATCACTATTAGTTTTAGTACGGGAACTATCTATCAGGATAGGAAAATACTGTAAGCCATTTGTGACATTCTGAGGCACAGTCATAAGCTTTACTCCATTCAGCCGACCAAGTTGCTCGGAATAAAGATCGAATAATACTTGCCTTCGCGTAATTTCACTTCCTAGGCTTTCCAAATTATAAAGCCCCACAATAGAGTGGATCTCACTAAGTTTTCCGTTTATCCCGGAACATCGTATGTCCCCCTGATCTTTGATCCCAAAGTTTTGTCTCAAGAATAGCGATTCTTCCAGTGTGGGATCATGGTAAACCAACGCACCACCTTCTATAGTATTAAAAATCTTTGTGGCGTGGAAACTGAGCATAGAAACGTCTCCGAATTCGGACAGCGACCTACCGTCAATCTGAGTTAAAAAAGCATGGGCAGCGTCATAAACAACTTTTAAATTGTAGCGTTTCCTTAGGGCATCAATTTTTCTCAAGTCACATGGAATGCCATAAACATGAACTCCAAGAATAGCGCTAGTCTTGGAGGTGATAAGTGCTTCAATCTTATCTGGATCTATACACATGCTATCTGGATCAATATCACAGAAAACAGGGGTTAGGCCTGCCCATTCGATAGCGTGCACGGTCGCCGGGAACGTAAAAGGCGTAGTGATCACTTCCCCAGTAAGTTCAAGTGACTTCAAGGCTGTAAGCAAGGCTATAGTACCATTACAAAACAGAGACAGATTAGGGACGTTCAAGTAGTTTTTTAGATTTTCGGTGAGCAACGCATGTTGAGGGCCGTGATTGGTTAGAGCCTTGTTTTCAATAGCGGTACTGATGGCTTTGGTAATACTTTCGATATTGCCTATAAATGGCTTAGTAACGAAGGTTTTTTTTGTCATTGGGACACCAAATAGAGAAATAAAAACAACGAAAGGATAATCACGCTGCGATCACCCTTAATAAAAGAGCAATGAATATTGTACTTAAATCAACACTAAATACACAAAATGAATTACAACTTCTCGCTCAAAAGAAGCTCTATCCCATCGACATCAAAAACTGGACAATTCGTATGTCGATTAACTTCCAACCGTTCCTGAAAACTATTGTCAATAAATATCGCGTCAACTGCCTCGATATATTTATATTTACCCTCTGCTTCTGAAACAAAGCGTATTTCCTTAAAAATTGATTTTGGAATACACATTTCTTCCAAAAAATCTGCGAGATTAGACTCCTCATGCCTGGTTAGTAGATGGATATCCTTTCCCTGATTTTGGCACTGATATAGTAATGAGATAGCACTCAAATTAACCTTTCCGTTGATTACTATCGTGTCGTCTAAATCAATATATACCGTTGTGTAAATGAGGTCGACAAGGTAACGACTTTGCAACGCTCTATCAACCTGATAATCAAGACCATTATCCAAAATAGTTAGCGGGTTATTTGCCCAATCATTCAACGCTAGTAACGAAAAGTTCACACCTCGCGGCCTAAATGTGTTCATAGAACCGGCTACTCGAGATGAAATCTCAAGCACTTTCGGATTCCAGTTTCTATCGTATTTAACTTGAAAAAACCAAGGTCCCCTAAATGCAATTTGAGAATTTAATTCGTGAGCAATGTCTGACAAGTCCTGTTTTACACAAGTTTCGCTGCGTACACAAATGCCACCCAAGATTCTCTTCCGTTTTCTTGCGCCATGAAATCTTAATGTACCACTTTTGTCGGTAAAGCAGTCCACTGTATATTCGTCATGGGGTAGAAACTCCATGACCAACATTTCATTGGTGAAATGTTTTTCCTCAACTTCAAGGAAAGCGAGATACTGAGTCCCTTGTCCCCCTTGGCCTGCGACTGGCTTAAGAAAAACGTCATCACCAGTCAACTGAGTAGATGACGTATAGACAAAGGGGCAAAATGGCATACCCTTTATAGCCTTGTAGAATAAAGATTTATCCCTGCACAAAATTGCTGTCTCATGATTAGAGCAGATAGTCTGAGCATCAATCTTCGTGGCATTTTTTGATAGGAATAATACTAAGTCATCGTGTGTTGGGAAAATAAAATCTATCTTATGCTTTGATAAAAACTTGTTAAAACTTTTCACGAAATCAGGACAGTTGTAGGAAGGTAAAAATTTATAGTAGTTGGCGAATGATAGTTCAGCATGACAATCTTGGTTAGATATACCATAGACTTCTACATTTACACATCTGCTCAGAGAACGGTGAATTTCTTGCGCATTCTCAGAATTACAGGGATAAACCAATACTCTAGTTAGTTTATTCATCGAAAATCAATTTTTATACTTGCTGTAATATTGCGTCTCTTGGTCATTCTGGTACATTCGTTTCTCAGTCGGTTGAACCCACTCATCTAAGGTTGATGGTATCCTCGAGTAGTATCCCAGTAACTGCTTTAGATTCTCACTAAGGTTTCGTATGTTACTGCTCTCTACATACCTTACGTAATCAAATTGAGGTTTTACGAATGGAGCAGAAAGCGTGACTATTATCGAAGCTCGATCCTCAGTCGAGTGATTCACTCCTGCGGCGTGCCAGCAATTACTATTGAAAAAAATTAGACTGCCTCTATCTGCTACAGCGCTCTCTGCATGTTCAAGGAAATATTCTTTAGTTGGTTTGCTCTTATCGACGTGAGAACCCGACAGTATCCGTGTTGCTCCATTGTTTGCAGTAAAATTATCTAAAGGTATCAGCAGTTGGCACATCAGGTTGATATCCCGCGTGTGACTTCGAACATCTCGATGAATTAACCCGTAATAGGGGGTCACATCGTACAAAAAATTACCGCCGATCGTATTTAAGATGTACTTTCCACCGAAAAAATTTTCTAAGGGGACCTTAAACTCAGCCATGATGCCTTCCAATAACTGCAAGACCAGATCTTCCTTAACTAAGATATGATGAACAGTCCCTCGGTTCATCTCTTTTGCAATGCCTTTCTTGGTCTGTTCTTTCCTGTATACAGCAACATAATGATTAACCAGTTGCTTCATTCTTGCTAAAAAGTCCGCGTCGCCCACAAAGTCGCTTGCTACAAACCAACCTTTACTATTGATTTTATTATCAAACTTAGTATGAGTATCTAAAGAAAACGTGTTAAACATAATAGACTCACTTCCCATCAAAAGCGCGACAGGTTTCACTAACATCTTTCATATTATTTACAATAGTTTGAGAACTAGCTCAACAATCTGTCCAAGATCATCTTTACTATACCTATGATCGATAGGGAATGGGAGTAAATCGTTACAGAGTCTAGTTTCAAATACAGAAGCTTTCAGCTCACGATCGATCACGTCGCGCCATAGAGAAGGAACAAAAAATTTACGTTGATGAAAAAATTTTATATCAATACCCGTCCGAGGTAAAAAAGGATAGCAAAAAGGGTCAAAATCCTGAGTTTGATCAATCCGAAAGGTGTTCTGCTTACCCAAGATGTCATGCATGAACTGGAAATTAGCCAATCTAATCTTCCTAACTTGGTCGTAGTCAATCGCCTTGAGAATTTGCTCAGATTCAACCGATATGAGGCTCACTTCACAATTTAATGATTTTTCATATGTTTGATAGGCGATATATGCTGCCTCATAGTCTTCAGCCAAGCGTAATGCATTGGGAGTGCTGTCAGATTGAGAGAAGCGAGCAAGGTTGCTCTTATCACCTTGGCATTTATCCCCATATAAAAAGGCGCCGTCTGGGACTCCGAAGAACTTACGAGCAGAATTGAACGAATAATTTCCCTGGAAACCACGGGCAAAAAAATCATGCGTGTTATCGATAATTAATTTGTCGCCATAGATTTTGAACAGGTCTCGTATGTATTTTCTTTTCAGCCCAAAGTAATTGATATATAAAAAAAACTCCCCCGGCATCAGTGTCGGAAGCTCGACAGGCTCTAAAGACTCATCTATTTCATAAAAAGCTGTTGCAATATTCTGAGCTTTTAGTGGGTCATGGATAGAAGCGCAAGCATAGCTCGGGATGTGAAATTTGGAAGGGGTTTCAGCTCTGATTATATAACTAATACAGCCCCTTCCTGTTGATAAGGCAAGTGCGTTTTCGTGATAAAGAATACCAGATGCCCTTGAATGTGCTTCCAACTCAAAAAAGCCACCGATAGGACGCATTTTCTCAAATTGAGCCACAGGTTTTAAATCTCCGTCGCTGCTAAGACATCGTAATCGGAATGTAAAATTTTCATCAGAGTGTCAATAGAGTTATTCATCATAATATCAACAATAGAAAGGCTATGGATAAAATTGGTACTATTTTGAAAATATGGTGTCAAACGAGATTGAAGAAAACCCAACTCTATCCCGGACTTCATGAAAAGTTTGTTTTGGTACAAAGCTCTACCCCCGATAGGGTTTAAGTAAGTGTCCCCGCCAAGCACCTCGCAAATATTCACTACCATATCCGCACCATTAAGGGATTTGTCGAGCTCAAGTGATGAAGATATCACTAGTGGCGTGGTGATGTTGAGGAAATCTCTTACTAGACGCAAGGAGTTTTCTAATGCTCGGAAAAGGCTGCGCTCATCTTTGGCAATTGCTTCTTCTAAAAGAGGAAAAATACTTTTAAAATAGGGTGAAGAATGATACGCAATATTAATATTGTTCAGTAATTTCTTTCGCGTCGACAACCAATCATCCGCCAAAAATCTTTGATTAATGTTTAAATAATCGGAGTCTTTTTTTAAAGGGAGACTCATATATTCCGGAGAATTCCCCCTTAAAATTCGATTTCTATTAATCCAACTACCTTTGACATACTTAATCTCATCATAAATCACGAACACATCAACATAGTTCATCAGTTGCCAATAACCAATGTACGGCAAAAAGTATGGTTGCATTATGCCAACAATCATTTATCTGACTGCTTGTACATCTTAATATTAAAGTAGTCGTAGACATGAAGCTTGTAGTACATGAAATATCGATTAATATCCCATAAATAAAACGAATGCCATAAGGCTTGACATAGGATTCTGATGGTTTTATCGATAGGACTACGATGCGCTATATAGCCTCGAGTTTCATCGAGCTGACGGCTATTTCGGCTAATATTTGTCTGTTGCATAAGAAATCTTTCGACAATTTCAAATGCGCCAGTAACGAAACGTGATTTTGATAATGTTCTCTTTTCTGCAAGCTTCTCCGCCCATAAACGAGTATATTCGTTAGACCGTACGTCGATGGAACATCGCAGCAACCATAATTTGAAATAAGAAAACTTATTGCCTTTCTTGAAACCAAGAGATTGCATCTCTGCATCACACCCCCACCAAAGACGTGAGAACTCATGTGTATATTTGTACTTCAGAACCTTGTTATACATAAATAGGCACCTGAGATTGATTTGCGACCGCTCCCGTTCAGAATATTTAGACCAGGTTCCTTCACCGGTCATACGATAGCAAGACATAACTTCATCAATGTACTTAATATCCCCATGTTGAGCGTGGAGCATTGAAAGGAAATAGTCGCCCATTAAAGAGCTATGGTAAAAGTGTGCTTTAGGCTCCCCATTGGAATAAATATTCCGCCAAAGAAAAGAACTCGTATGGTAATACGCTCTTCCTGATATCAAATCCTTAAGGTTAACTACTGTGCTTTTCTGGTCGACAGGGACTAGAAGTTCCTTTCTAGACCCCCCATCCCTGATCACCTCGGTATTATGTGCACACCCGATAAGGTCAGGCGAAGAATCTAAAATATCTACTTGTTTCTGAAGCTTTGAGCTGTCTGTCCAATAATCATCACCCTCTAGTGGAGCATAATATTGGCCTCTTGCATGTCTTCTACCCGCTCGCCATGTATAGTGACCACCATGATTTCGCTTACAAAAGAAATACCTGAGACTTTCAAATCGCTTCTCAAATCGAGATTTGTATTCTAATATTATATTTCTGGTGCTATCAGTAGAGCAGTCCTCCAGAACTATGACTTCAATGGTGAAGCTCACCTTCTGAGCTAGTATACTTTCCAGAGCCTGCCTAATATAGGCCTCATGATTGTATGTAAGGAGTATTACACTTACTTTGACCATTAGACGATTTGGCCAACGGTAGTAACAGATGTTCTTGCGATTTGAGCTGGATAAACCATTGGTTTTTCTACATAAGACACAGCCATCAATAGCACCTAGTTATACAAATCAGCAGAAGATACAGACGATAAGAAGTATAGTATATTAGGGTACAAAAGTTCGCATTATATTGAACTATGTAAAAATTCTGCGTCACACGCTTCATGGAGTGAATGGCCCGAATACTCTCTCAGGATCGAGAACAAGAATGCTCCTTACTTATTTAGTCGACAATAAAAAATTGCGCTTCAAAGCTCCAGATAAAAGAGAATTTTCCTACGGTGAAAACGTAGTCCTTTCTGAGTTATATGAAGATATTGTACTTGACCTTCCTTGGAGTCAAGTGGGCCATAGTGAGTTCAAATTATTTACTAAATCAGAGTTTTCAAACCTTAAAGAAAGCCTCACATTACTTGTTCGTAAAATAATCATCGATTTGTATCCACGTAAGTCGTTAGATGGATTTACGCTAGAAAAATATCACCGATACGTGGACATATCAGAGCACGAGCTAATAATAAACAAAACTCGAAGGATATATCCTTCAGATTTGTCTTTCGATACAGATAGAGTTGTCGGTGCTATAGAAGAAAACACTAAATCAACACTTAGTTTCTCAAATCCTTTTTCAAAAACCAGTCAGTGGTTAATCGTTAGAATTAATCCACCAGGCTCTAAGGGCTATAACCCACCGCATAAAGATATCTATCAAATTCTCGATCAAGGCCACTCTGTTCCTCAGATGATTAACTGTTGGGTGCCAATATGTGGAGTGAATAATAATACGGGGCTTCCTATAGCTGGCGGATCGCACCTTTACAGAGAAAGTGATATATCGAGAACGAAAGCTGGGGTTCGATTTGAAGGGCAGGATTATTCCGTAAATTGCGTGGGTTCGTGGTGCACCCGAAATAATTTAAATACAGTGTCTCCCGAATATGGCAAAATGCTATTATTCTCGTCACACTTGATACATGGTCTTGGTGTCAACCATAACAGAGATGAGACTAGAGTTTCATTTGAACTTCGTATGTTTGCTGCATAGAATTCATTTGACTTTCTTCCACCACTCATCAAAAAGTGGCGGATTTTCTAAGGTAATCAATTTACCCAGACGGGGAGTAATCAATGGTATTTGTTGCTGTTTTGCACGTAGGGTAGCCTCGTCGGCGGGGTCGTACCAATTGTGAAGAGATAAATTAAACATGCCCCAATGTACGGGCACCAAATAACGCCCGCCAAGCTCTGTGAATCC
>Ga0209425_10007529_pt1 | contig 10212 bp, 10 predicted proteins | sample COG_05_FD_184749 | JGI IMG/M metagenome (GOLD analysis project Ga0209425, IMG submission 184749) | Pelagic Microbial community sample from North Sea - COGITO 998_met_05 (SPAdes) (version 2) | ecosystem: Environmental > Aquatic > Marine > Neritic zone/Coastal water | place: Helgoland, sampling... | reverse complement strand
AAAATATCAAACTTTTCAGATTTATTTTCACTTGGGTTTTGGCGTTTGATAAAGTAACTCACAACCATTAGATAGCCCAGTCCAGTCATCATGCCCATAGCTGGTGGCAAATGAAGGAAGTTATGGAAGCTTACTGCAGTAGCAATTGTCAATAGAAATAAGATAGTAATTACAATACCGCCCGTTTTGATATTTACTGTCTCATCAATTGCCTTCGGCTTTTCATTTTTAATAGCAAAATGCATAATACCTGCGGGTATGAGATAGTTAACCGCTGATGGTAAAAATAAGACGAAAAACTGCTGAAAATCAACCAGCCCTTTCTGCCAAACCATAAGCGTTGTAATATCTCCAAATGGGCTAAAAGCACCACCCGCATTTGCTGCTACGACAATATTTACAAAGCCAATTGAAATAAATCGGGCATTTCCAGCTCCAACAGCTAAAACAACCGCGCCCATAACAAGTGCAGTTGTCAAATTATCCGCAATTGGTGACATAAAGAATGCAATTACACCAGTGAGCCAGAATAGCTGCCTGTAACTAAAGCTTTTAGAAATAAGCCAGACTTTTAACTTATCAAATACAAGGCGCTCTCTCATAGATTCTATGTAGGTCATTGCCACTAATAGAAATAAGAATAGTTCAGCAAATTCTAAAAAGTTGTGTCTTACTGCAACCTCTGCAGCGTGTGGAATACCATTAACGGCATAAACCCAACCTATAATTGCCCATATAGCGCCAGCAGCTAAGATTACAGGCTTTGACTTTCTCAAGTGAGTAAACTCTTCGAGCATTACAAAAATGTAAGCTAATACAAAGAGTGTTAATGCAATATAACCAGCCATATGATTCGTTAAATCAAGATTCTCAGAAGTAGCAGCTGCTATGCTTAAGCTTGGTATAAAGCTTAAAAGGATTAGTAATATTTTATTCATCATTTATTCGTTCTAGTTTAGGTCCATGTTCATTATTTAGCGTTATCTCTTCATCTATTAAGTCCACATCGAGTGTACCTAGACAATAAAATAACGAATCAAATTTTACCTTAGAAACAACAATTCCACTACCTTTATAACGATCGCCTCGTAACTTAGCAGTCTTAGAGGTTGAACAATACAATGAGTCGCCCACCAACATCTCTTTATTAGATTTGAAAGCAAATAAGCGCCGCTTTGCAGAGCCTAAATAATGAAGTCTCGCAACAACCTCTTGACCCGGGTAACAACCTTTTGAAAAGCTAACTCCTTTTTCATTAATATCTAAATTCAACATTTGTGGTACAAATTTTTCAGTTGTAGATAAAAAAACATCTGGTAAATAACAATCTACACAAGCCATATCCCATAAACCATTTGGCCCTATGTCAAAACTACTCAAATCTGTATTTTCTATAATAATTAGAGACATCTTTTCATTAATTCTAAAGGATGAGGAGTACTTTTCCTCCAAAACGCCTATTTGAGCTAATCGCATAGATACATCTTCAATAATAACATCTGCCATAATGACAAACATTTTGAGACGAGATTGAATAGAATCCAGGAGATCTGCTGGAAAAGAAAGATAAAAACCTTCTGTTAAACGTATAACCCAAAATAATGACAAGATTTTTCCTTGGTGTTGGCAATAGGCACTAAGCTGGACGCTTGAATTGTTTAATTTTCCAATATCATTTGAAAGTTGTGACTGCAGAAAAGATTCAGCATCATTTCCTGATATCTTTAAGATAACGCGGTTATTAAGATGAAAGAACATTAAAAAATATTTGAATTTAAAATTATCACATATTTTATCAATTTTAAAAGCTGTAAGCTTTCAATAGACATAAAAAAACCCAGAGCAAGCTCTGGGTTTTCATGTATTAACTTATTCCTAAGTCAAATTACAAGACTAAACAAGTTTAGAATGCAACTGAAGCTTTAAGAGTAAGTGACTCATCAGAACTGCTATATGTAGCAGCTAATGTAGCACCAGAAGTTAACGCACGTGAGATAGCAACTGTAGTATAGGCAGCTGCAGACTCAGTAGAGTACTTAGCTCCTGCTAGAGTTGCATCAGTTGATGCAGCTACTTCAGCACGCTCACCAACGTGAGATACTGTCATAGTGTTTCCAGCTAGGCCGAATACAGCAGTAACATCAGCATCACTGTCTAAAGTAACAGCAACACCTGAAACAGTTGTACCTAGTGACCAAGTAGAAGAACCATCATCATTAGTAACGCTCATGTCCATTCCTGCAATTGCAGCTGAACCAGTAGATACGTTAGTCTTCACATTGTGAGAGATAGTAACACCAGACCATGTACCAGTAACAGTCACAGCACCGTCGTCGTCAAGACCAATAGTAGCATCACCGATTGGCGCGTCTAAAGTTACAGTAACACCAGTATCAGTTGGCTCAACAGTATCACTTACGTAGTCACCGTCACCGTCATCAAGGTTAGTTTCTTCAACATCAAACATATCAGCTGTAACAGTTACAGGACCGATTGTAGTAGTTAGTGCAGCTGAAGTAGTTGCAAGTGAAGTGCCATCCATATCATAGCCAGCAGTAAAAGTTGTACCGCCTGAAGTACCAGTGATTAGAAGGTCTGCATCAAAAGAAGTTGCTGATGCTGCAGCCGATCCATTATCATCATAAGATACTGAAGCCGTTCCGCTCAGTGCAACACCAGCAATAGCTGACGTAGTAGCTACTGATGATACCGCGAATAGTGCGATTAGTTTTTTCATTTTATTCTCCATTTAGAATATTTAATTGTTGGTTATCCCAACACCCTATATGTTACTTTTACAAATAACAATACAGACATAATAATCATTTTTATTACTGATGTCAACAGATATTTGAAAAAATAATACAATTAGTTGTTTTTTTTCAACAAAATCGTTTATTCAGTTATTAATACTGGTAAACAAGGACTTTAAATACAAAATAAATAATTTACTTCTCTCTCATATTTGTAATATTTGCTTGTTATTTGTATTTTTTTAAATGATTTGTTGTTTTTTTGCAATTAAATTGGATTAAAAAAACCGGGACAAGCCCGGTTTCTTTAAATCAATCAAAATAGCACACTAGAATAAATAACCACCGTGGCCTGCGCCAACCATACAAAGCAGCATTGGAACAGAAAGGACTACATTGGTTCTAGAAGCCATAGCTGCAGTAAATTTGGCTTTAGCAATTTCATCTGCACTAGCCTCAACTATTCCGAGCACTTTTTTCTGGTTTGGCCAAATCAATACCCATACATTAAAAAGCATGATAGTTCCCATCCATGCTCCCAAACTCATCATAGGGCCGGCAGGCGCCTGAAAAAGAAAAGTTTGCGTAAAGCCGTATTGAGGTGATATAGAAAGGGCCCATGCCCCTGTAAGCCATGTGGCAGCTGCAGCCATCCGAAACCAGAGAAGCGCTCTTGGAGCTACATACTTTCCAATTGCTGCCGGCCCAGGGCCTCCCTCATCTGCTAATGCGTCAGCCATCGCAGGCACCTGAACAAAATTGAAGTAGTATAAAAGGCCAACCCAAGTCACTCCAAATAAAGCATGAAGCCAAATACTAAAATTACGTGTTTGAAACATTGAACTTTCAGGCGAAACATAAAGAGCAACCAGAATAGCAAGAATAAAGCCACTAATAATAGTGCCTTTGACAGAAGTTAATGGATTCATAATGTTTTTATTGTTTTAATTAAAAGTTATATTATAGATAAATCAAAATTGAAGTAATTGCATTTTTGTATTTATATTTTTTGTTTTATAACTATAATTATTATTTATCTTAAAAAAAATTTAACAATGATCTTAACTTTCAAGAAGCTTTTTACAATAATCCTAATTTTTGGGGTTTTTTTAGCCTTGCCAATTTATGGGGCAGACACTCCTGATCAAATAGAATATCAAGGAAGTACTATGACTAAAAATGGTCAGGGTACTCGAATTATTTTTTTCATGAAAGTATATGAAGGTAGCTTATATCTTGAAACGAAAAGTGCAAATGCTCAAGATATTATTAATTTAGATGCTCCAATGGCAATTCGTATTGATGTTTCCTCTCAAATGGTCACAGCTGATGCAATGAAAAAAGCCTTGAGTGAAGGACTTGAAAAATCAACTGGTAACAATACTGATTCAATAATGAAAGAAATTAATCAACTATCATCATCTTTTGATACTGCTGTGAGCACTGGTGACTATTACGAATTTATTTATTTACCTGAAATGGGAACGCATGTTCTTAAAAATTCTGTACTTGTAGAACTAATTAAAGGGATAGACTTTAAAAAAGCATTCTTTGGGATATTTCTTTCAGATAATCCAATACAAAAAAACTTAAAAAAAGCGATGCTTGGAGGCTAACTAACATGTCAAACCACCCTTCATCTTTTTCTGAATGGCAGAACTACCCATCTACATTAGACCCTATTCATGTGGCATGGCTTAAAAATGCAAAAAAATCTAAAACCGCCTTCGCTGTTGCAGATATTGAAGGAATAGAAATATCTCACAAAAAGTTTTTAACTGGTGTTCTATTATTTTCACAAAAAATTAAAGTTTACAGCCCAGAACAAAATGTTGGGCTTTTGCTGCCAAGCAGTGGAGGTGGAGCGATTGCATCAATTGCTATCCTCTCTTTAGGGAAAACACTGGTCAATTTGAATTTTACTGCTGGGAAAAAAGCTCTAAGTTCTGCTGCAAAGCAAGCTGAAGTAAAGCATATTTATACCTCCAGAAAGTTTTTAGATAAAATGCTTGAGAGAGGAATTGACTTTGAGACATATTTCCCTGACTCAAAACTTCTTATGCTCGAGGATATCAGGGAAGAAATTTCAACTTTATCACGTATTGGCACCCTTTTAAAAGCAATACTACTTCCAACTAGCATGATTCAAAAAAGTTACTTTAAAGATGTATCAATGAATGATACTGCAGCAATTTTATTTTCAAGTGGAAGCGAAGGCTCACCAAAAGGAGTTGAGCTCTCACATAGCAATATAGCTGCCAATGCTAAACAAGCTGCAATTGAATTAGGTGCTGTGGAGAGTGATGTCATTATGTCAACTCTTCCAACTTTTCATGCCTTTGGGTTTGCTATTACAACTCTTATGCCCCTCTCTGAAGGCATTCCAATTGTTTGTCATGCAGATCCAAAAGACGTTACAACGATAGCATCTGGAATAAAAAAGTACTCAGGAACAATCCTGGTTGGCACCCCTACCTTCCTTAGAATGTATACCGTTAGTAAAAAAGTCACCTCTGAGTCAATGCAATCACTGAGGCTGGTTGTTGCTGGTGCTGAAAAGTTAAGATCAGATGTTAGAGATGGCTTTGAAGCCAAGTTTAAAATGCCTGTGTATGAGGGTTATGGAACTACAGAAACCTCACCTGGGGCATCAGTAAATTTGCCAGATATAGAGTCACCTTATAAATTAAGAAACCGCCCTGGAACTGTTGGAAAAGCTTTTAGTGGGACTGAATTTAAAATCGTTGACCCAGATTCAATTGAGCCATTACCAACTGGAGAGGATGGATTAATTTTAATCGGCGGACCCCAAATTATGAAAGGTTATCTTAAGATGCCAGAAAAGACAGCTGAAGTTATAGAGCTAATTGATGGTTATAGGTGGTACCGAACAGGAGATAAAGGACATTTAGACGAAGATGGTTTTTTAACAATTGTTGATCGATATTCAAGGTTTGCCAAAATTGGTGGAGAAATGATTAGTCTTACAACTGTAGAAGAGGAAATACTTGATGCATGCAATGAAAAAGATCTTGAGATCGCAGCAACTTGCCTCCCAGACCAGCGAAAAGGTGAAAAAATTGTTCTGCTTGCCACTAATAATCTAGATAAAAATCAACTTAAAAGACTTCTTTCAGATGCGAAAGTTAACCCACTTTATCACCCTGCTCAAGTATTGATAGTTGAAGAGATCCCTAAATTAGGGAGTGGTAAGACTGACTTTGGTGCAACCAAAAAGATTGCACTTGTTAATGAACAAAAATAGATAAGTGCCTGAACTCCCAGAGGTTGAAACTACTAGAAGAGGACTTGAGCCTTTAATAGTTAATAAGAATGTCTTGTCTGCTCATATATATAAAAGAAAGCTTCGCTGGGAGATTCCATCTCATCTTATTCAAACATTAAAGAAAAAAACTATTCATAATATTTCGAGACGTGCAAAGTATCTTTTGATTGATTTCGATCATGGACAGCTTGTTATTCATTTGGGCATGTCAGGCTCAATGAGTGTTGTGCCATCAACAGAGCCCCTAAAGAAGCATCACCACTTTGAGTTAAAGTTGGACAACTTAACGAGCATTCGTTTTCATGATCCACGCCGATTTGGTTCAATTCTATGGCAAAACAAGTCCAACCCTTTAAACCTATTAAGAAATCTTGGTCCAGAGCCCTTAAGCTACGAGTTTAATAATGATGTACTTTACAAAGCATCAATTGGAAAATCAAAAAATATCAAAACATTCATTATGGATAGCAAAGTGATCGTTGGAGTTGGGAATATTTACGCTTCAGAAAGTTTATTCCTAGCTGGCATTTCTCCTAAAAGAATTTCTGGAAAAACTTCAAAAAAACGCTACAAAAGCTTAACTAGCTCTATAAAAAAAGTTTTAACTGACTCGATTAATAATGGCGGTACTACTCTGAATGACTTTTCAAATGTCAACGGCAATCCTGGATATTTTTCGCAAATCCTTTCTGTCTATGACCGTGAAGGTATGCCATGTATTAGATGCAATGGTACAATTCAAAGAATTATTCAAAACCAACGTGCTACCTACTACTGCCCCATATGTCAGAACTAGCAGACTCTAAAGCCCTCTATCAAGCGACATGTGCTACAAATTCTGAGCCATATGCACTTCAAAATATTGGTGATATGATGTCACCTGAGTTTAGTGAAAATTGCATTATCATTGTTGACCCTTCGATGCCAATACATCCTAATGCCTTTGTAATAATAGACTTTGAAAATGAAATTTATTTCCGACAATATATTGAGGAGGGTAATAAGAAAATACTTAGGTGCCTTAACTCAGAATATAAAGATATTGAGCTAGGCAATATATTTGAAGTGCGTGGCTGCATCATTCAGCAAAAGCAAAGAAAACAAAAGTCACTTCATTACTATCTTCAAAGCAAAATAAGCGGTAAATTAGAATTCAGCATTAAGGGCCAAGAAAAGTCACTTGATAGCAAAAGTTAATTAAACCATATAAGATGGGCCATCCTTCCGGAATTCGAGCCGTCTCTCCTGTAAGAGAAAAATTTATCGGACTCTCTAAAGGTGCACCTGTTACCTCCAGAAATTAGTGTGATATTGAAAGATTCTAGTATTACCCTTGCGGCATCATACAAGTCCAAATAAAACTTATCATTATGAAAGACGAAAGAACGATTAAAACTTTCATTTTTTGATAAATATAAGTCTTTAATCTCTTTTCCAACCTCGAAAGAATTTAGCGAAATTGCAGGACCGAGGTGAACAACCAGGTCACTTCCATTGCAATGAAATGATTCAATTAAGTTCTCAATGACTCCTGAAGCCAATCCTTTCCATCCAGCATGGGCAATACCAACTTTTGACCCATCTTTATTACTTATGAAAACAGGTAGACAGTCAGCTGTCAGGATAGCGCAAACAATCCCTGGATCTATTGTATAGCTTGCATCTGCCTCCACTTCTTTTTTATTTACTGATGCATCTATACAAATAGAGGAGTGAGTTTGATTTATCCATACTGGATCTGAGGGCAAGTTGTAATAATTAGAAAGTATTAAACGATTTTCTAAGACACTTTTATTTCTGTCATTAACATGAAGCGCTAAATTGAAATTTTCAAAATTTGAAACACTTCTACCGCCCTCAATATATCTTAAAGTAGAAATATAATTTACATTTTTTGGAAATAAACTCATATCTTCATACTTGATAGTTACGAGTCATATTTTTTGAGAGTGCTCAAAAGCTGTTGCATGTCCACTGGAAGATCAGCCTTCCATGACATAGATTGACCCGTTGAAGGATGCGTTAAAGTCAATTTTTTTGAATGGAGCGCTTGTCTTTGAAAGTTAATTAATTCATCTTTTAGCTCCATACTAGCTTTTTTTGGGAAGCGAACTCGCCCTCCATATATTGGATCTCCAATCAATGGATGCCCTATATGGGACAAATGAACACGAATTTGATGAGTCCTGCCAGTCTCTAAAATAGCTTTTACATGAGTGTGGCTTTGAAATCGATCTATAGCCCTATAGTGCGTTATTGACTCCTTACCATTAGTCAAAACAGCTTGCTTAACTCTGTCTTTAGGGTCTCTTCCAATAGGTTCATTGATAGAGCCACCTGAGATCATATGACCATAAACTATGGCCGAATACTCTCTCTCAACTGAGTGAGATTGAAGCTGCTCCACAAGAAATTTTTGTGATTTTGTATTTTTTGAAACGACCATCAAACCAGATGTATTTTTATCTAGACGATGAACGATTCCAGCTCTATCTAGTTTTGATAAATTAGAATCATAACTCAACAGCGCATTTGCTAATGTGCCATTCCAATTTCCAGCGCCAGGGTGAGTAACTATGCCAAATGGCTTATTGATAACTATAATGTCATCATCCTCATAAGCGATATCTAAGGGTATTTTTTCGGGAGCCCAAGTTGTTGACTCCTTTTGGCTTAATGATATTGTTACAATATCACTTCCACAAACTTTGTCTTTTGGTTTAAATGAATTATTATTCAATAAAGCCAAGCCAGACTTAATTGATGAAGTTATTTTAGATCTTGAGAGGTGTGGAAGCATTTCTGCTAAAGACGAATCGATTCTTTCACCACACATCCTCATTGGGAGGATTACTTTAATAGTTTCTTCGTTCATGAAGTATAACTTTTGTGATTTATAAATATTAAAAGAAAGATAAAACTCTAGTTACTAATTTGATTCTATCTGATCAAGTAAATATTGTCCATATTGATTTCCACTCATTTCATTTGCAATTGACATTAATTGATCTTTACCAATATATCCTTTATCAAATGCAATTTCTTCAATACATGCAACTTTTAGACCCTGTCTTTTTTCAATAGTTTCAATAAATGTTGATGCGCCAAGTAATTCATCATGCTCTCCTGTATCAAGCCAAGCAAAACCTCTTCCAAGAATTTTTACATTTAATCGGCTGTCATTTAAATAAATTCTATTTATATCAGTAATTTCAAGCTCTCCCCTATCAGAAGGTTTTAATTTAAACGCGTTGTTGATTACATCATTTGGATAAAAATAAAGCCCGGTGACTGCATAGCTGCTTTTTGGATTGGTTGGTTTTTCTTCAATACTGAGTACTTTTCCAGAATTATTGAACTCTACAACTCCATATCGAGAAGGGTTTTTGACATGGTATCCAAATACAGTTGCGCAATTATGATGCAAGACATCAAATATTGCCTTCTCAAGATAGTCTGTTATACCTTGACCATAGAATATATTATCTCCTAATACCAATACTACTGGATCTGAACCAATGAATTCTTTGCCTAAAATAAAAGCTTGAGCGATTCCATCTGGTGAGGGCTGGACTTTGTATTCAATTTGTATTCCAATTGCAGAGCCATCCCCAAGCAGATTTTCAAATCGAGGCAAATCTTCCTCTGTAGAAATAATTAATATGTCTTTTATTCCAGCTAACATTAAGACAGAAAGTGGATAGTAAATCATTGGTTTGTCATAGACAGGTAATAGTTGTTTAGAGACTCCTTTTGTTATAGGATATAGCCTTGTGCCAGAACCACCGGCCAAAATAATACCTTTCATTTTATATCCGCTCCTAGACGTTCTAGTTTATAGTTTCCGTTTTGGACATTATTAGACCAAGATAGATTTGCTAAATACCATTGGACTGTTTTAAAAATGCCAGACTCAAAATTTTCTTTTGGACTCCAGCCTAACTTACTCTTTATTTTATTCGAATCAATTGCATATCTTACATCATGTCCGGGTCTATCTTTAACATGAGTAATTAATTCACAAAAAGAACTCATTCCGTTTAATTTTTCTGGAGCTAATTTATCTAAAATACTGCATATTTTTTTCACCACTTCAATATTTTGAATCTCGTTATTCCCCCCAATATTATATGTTTCACCAGTAACTCCGCTAAATGCGACGTCCATTAAGGC
>Ga0209425_10007527_pt1 | contig 10212 bp, 7 predicted proteins | sample COG_05_FD_184749 | JGI IMG/M metagenome (GOLD analysis project Ga0209425, IMG submission 184749) | Pelagic Microbial community sample from North Sea - COGITO 998_met_05 (SPAdes) (version 2) | ecosystem: Environmental > Aquatic > Marine > Neritic zone/Coastal water | place: Helgoland, sampling... | reverse complement strand
TATCAAAGTACATGGCTCAGCAGGACCAGGAGTTTGTGAGAATATGATGTCAGGATGTGTTATCATTGAGGGGGATGCAAGCCAATATGCTGGGGCTACTGGACAGGGTGGCTTATTAGTAATTAAAGGAAATGCAGCGTCACGATGTGGTATTTCAATGAAAGGTATAGATATTGTGGTTCACGGTAGCATAGGTCACATGTCTGCTTTTATGGCACAATCGGGTAATCTAGTAGTACTTGGAGATGCTGGAGATGCCTTGGGCGATAGCTTATATGAAGCAAAGCTTTTTGTTCGAGGGCATGTTAAGTCATTGGGCGCAGATTGTGTGGAAAAAGAAATGCGCGAAGAGCACCTAAAGATTTTAGATGAGCTACTCTCACGAGCAGACTCCGACGCAGACCCTAAAGATTTTAAGCGTTATGGGTCTGCAAGAAAACTTTATAACTTTGATATCGATAATGCTGGGAATTACTAAATGGAAGATCAAAAGAAGCCACTCACAACACCTGTAAAGTCATGGACATTCGATGATCACACAAATTCCTATATAAGACGGGCTGCTGCTACCGGGATATATGACATTAGGGGTGGGGGTGCGAAGCGTAGAGTGCCTCATTTCGATGATCTTTTATTCTTAGGCGCCTCAATGTCAAGATATCCTCTAGAAGGATATCGCGAAAAATGTGACACAAGCGTAAAGTTAGGTACACGTTATGCAAAAACTCCAATTGAACTCGATATTCCAATTACTATTGCTGGGATGAGTTTTGGTGCTTTGTCAGGGCAAGCGAAAGAAGCACTAGGTAGAGGTGCGAGTGCGGCGGGAACGTCAACAACAACTGGTGACGGTGGAATGACACCTGAAGAGAGAGGCCATTCTACAAAATTAATTTATCAATATCTTCCCTCTAGATACGGTATGAATCCAAACGATCTACGAAAAGCTGACGCAATTGAAATAGTTGTAGGCCAAGGAGCAAAACCTGGTGGAGGCGGAATGTTGTTGGGTCAAAAGATAAGTGACCGAGTAGCAGAAATGAGAAATTTGCCTAAAGGGATTGATCAAAGGTCTGCTTGCCGTCATCCAGATTGGACTGGCCCTGATGATCTAGAGATTAAAATTCTCGAACTTAGGGAAATAACAGGTTGGAAAATACCAGTTTATGTAAAAATTGGTGGTGCCAGGCCTTATTTTGATACGACATTAGCTATAAAAGCAGGAGCAGATGTTGTTGTTTTAGATGGCATGCAAGGTGGAACGGCGGCGACTCAAGATGTCTTTATTGAGCATGTTGGCCAACCAACTTTGGCGTGCATTAGACCAGCCGTACAAGCTCTTCAAGATCTTGGGATGCATAGAAAAGTTCAACTGGTTTTATCAGGGGGCATTCGGACTGGCGCAGATGTTGCAAAAGCGCTGGCATTAGGAGCAGACGCAGTATCTATTGGTTCTGCTGCACTAATCGCCTTAGGCGATAACGATCCTCGTTGGGAAAAAGAATACAACAAATTAGGCACCACATCTGGAGCTTACGACGATTGGCATGAAGGGCAAGATCCTGCTGGAATTACAACTCAAGATCCCGTACTTGCTGCAAGACTAGATCCTGTTTCTGCTGGCCGCCGTTTAGAAAATTACTTAAAAGTAATGACACTAGAAGCGCAAACAATTGCTAGAGCTTGTGGAAAGAATCACATTCTTAATTTGGAACCTGAAGATTTATGTGCTTTAACAGTAGAAGCGGCTGCAATGGCTCAAGTACCATTGTCTGGTACTAATTGGATACCGGGAAAACCTACGAAAATATGATAAGAAAGGATATGATATCATGACACTAAGTTTAGAAAAGTTCGCCACAGACAATGGCGTAAAATATTTCATGATTTCTTTTACAGACTTATTTGGTGGTCAACGTGCTAAATTAGTTCCAGCGCAAGCTATCGCAGAAATGCAGGAGGATGGTGCAGGATTTGCTGGATTTGCCACATACTTAGATATGACCCCAGCATTTCCAGATATGCTCGCAGTCCCTGATCCCTCCTCTGTTATTCAATTACCATGGAAACCAGAGGTTGCTTGGGTTGCTGGAAATTGTGTTATGGATGGAAAATTAGTCGATCAAGCCCCAAGAAATGTTCTCATAAATCAGGTTGAAAAAGCAAAAGCTGCAGGATTACGTGTAAAAACAGGAATTGAAGCAGAGTTCTTTTTACTCACTCAAGATGGCTCAGAACTTTCCGACGAATATGACACAGCTGCAAAACCTTGCTATGATCAACAGGCAGTAATGAGAAGATACGATGTTATAGCAGAAATTTGCGATTATATGTTGAAATTAGGTTGGGGACCGTATCAAAATGATCATGAAGATGCGAATGGTCAATTTGAGATGAACTTCGAATTTGATGATGTATTAAAAACAGCAGATAAGCATTCATTCTTTAAATTTATGACAAAGTCGATCGCTGAAAAACATGGTATGAGAGCCACATTTATGCCAAAACCTGTTGAAGGTTTAACTGGAAATGGTTGCCATGCCCACATTTCTGTTTGGGACAAATCAGGAAAAGTAAATGCTTTTGCAGACAATAAAAACGAACTTGGTTTATCCGATAAAGGCTATAACTTTCTTGGTGGAATAATGAAACATGCAACCGCCATGGCAGCAATCACAAATCCAACAGTAAATTCTTACAAAAGAATTAATGCGCCTCGAACAACCTCTGGCGCTACTTGGGCACCAAATACAGTAACATGGACCGGTAATAATAGGACGCACATGGTTCGAGTACCTGGGCCAGGTCGTTTTGAACTTCGTTTACCCGATGGAGCTACAAATCCTTATCTTTTACAAGCCGTTATAATAGCCGCTGGAATACATGGCTTAGAAATCAATGCAGATCCGGGAAAGCGTTACGACATCGATATGTATGCGGAAGGATATAAGGTAAAAGGAGCTCCAAAGTTACCTCTTAATCTACTTGACGCATTGCGGATATTTGACAAAGATAAGGCTCTTAAAGAGTCACTTGGTGTTGAGTTTTCCAACGCATTCTTGAAGCTTAAACATGAAGAATGGACGAGTTTTTGTTCTCATTTTTCCTCATGGGAAAAAGAAAATACCTTAGACATATGATGTTAAATGTTACTCCTTAAAACCCTGTTGAGAAACAATACTGGAATGAGACCTACAAAAATAATCAAAAGTGCAGGAACTGATGCTTTTCCCATTAATTCATCATGAGCAAATTGATACGTAAATGTTGCTAACGTTTCAAAATTAAAGGGACGCAACAACAGCGTTATAGGCAATTCCTTCATTATATCTACAAATGCTAATACCCCTCCTGCAACAATTGATTTTTTAATAAGAGGGATGGTAATACGAGAAATAGTTTTCTGAAAAGACATTCCTAAACTTCTACTTGCCCAGATCAAATTCGGTGATGTTTTGGTTAAGCCAGATAAAATTGCCCCATAACCAACGGCCTGGAATTTCACAATATATGCAAAAATTAGCATAAAAATTGTTCCGTTAAGATAAAAATTACTATTGGTACCACCTAGTAGGCCTAAAGCCTTGTCCACTAGTCCAATGAACACAAGAATTCCTATTGCCAGCATCGTTCCAGGAAAAGCATAACCTGACGCTGAAAAATTAGCTATTATTCTCAGATATCTCTTCCCACTGAAATACGCAGTACAAGCAATCACAATTGACACAACCATTATGCAAAGGGCGCCAAAAAGAGATACCAACAAAGTATTTGTAAAGATTTTTGCCACCTCATAATAATTATGAAAGTTCAGCGAACTAAACGCGTTTGAAAGCAATATCATTATTGGAATGAAAAATCCCAAAGAGACTGGTATCAAACAACCTACGATACAAAAAGATGCTTCAATACCCGTTATATCTTTTGCTTTCTTGTAGGTTTGACGTGAACTTGTATCATTGAATCTCTTTCCTGCTCGAGAGCGTATTTCAACCAGTAAAAGCATAAGAATAAAGATAAATGTAAATGTTGATATTTGTGCTGCAGCATTAATATTGTTCATGCCAATCCAAACATTAAAGATACCCAGTGTTAGAGTTTCTAACGCAAAATACTCAACAGTTCCAAAATCAGATACAACTTCCATGCATACTAAAGCTAATCCAGCTACAATTGCTGGTCGCGCTAGTGGCAAGCTAACAATCCAGAAGATATTTTTATTATATAACTGAGCTACCTCGTAGTAACTATTTGGTGTTTCTCTAAACGCTGTTCGAGAAAGTAAATAAATATATGGATAAAGAACTGACGATAGTACAAATATTGCTCCACCAAGAGACCGGATTTCTGGAAATATGTAATCAGATGCTATTTCCCATCCCATTAAATCTCTAATTAAGCCTTGAACTGGGCCAGCATATTCAAAAAAATCAGTATAAGCATAAGCTACTAAATAGGCCGGGCAAGCCAATGGCAACAGCATCAAAACCTCTAAAATCTTGCTGAAGCGAAACTTGTAGTTCGTTAAAATCCATGCAGATAAAACTCCAAATAATAAAGAAAAGAAAGACACTCCAATCATCAAAAATAACGTATTTTTTACATATTTAATTAAAACTGTATCTAATAGATGCTCCCATAAACCCTCACTATCACCAAAACTCATTAGTATTAATGATACCAAAGGGCAAAATATTAAAATTGATAGTAATAGAACCGTTGCTTGCCAAAAATCTAAGGTTCGCAAATTTAACCACATTTTAACTACCAACCAACACGATCAATTATTTTTTGAGCCTCACGAGATAACTTTGCAATTGTCAAAATTGGCAATTTATCTTCTTTAAAACTACCCCAACTCTGAAGTTCACTTGTAGCCTCAACTTTCGGATTAACCGGATATTCAAAATTGATTTCACCATAAAGGTTTTGAGCAAACTCATCAGTTAAAAACTCTAACAGTTTTATAGCTGAGTCTTTATTTTTTGAATACTTCGCCACTCCACCCCCAGAAATATTAACATGCGCGCCCCTATCAGTTTCACCCTGATTTGGGAAAACTAAGTTGAGACTACGAGCCCATGTTCTTTGATCCTCTTTATCAGAGTATTTTAATTTGCCAAAATAGTAATTGTTTATAATTGCAATATCACATTGTCCCTCATAAATAGCTTTTACCTGTGCCCGATCATTCCCTTGTGGTCTCCTTGCCAGATTGGAAACTAATCCAGTTGCCCATTTTTCGGCTTCTTCCAAGCCATGGGCAGCGATCATTGATGACATTAATGCCCGACTATAAACATGACTTCCAGGCCTTGTGCAGATTTTTCCCTTCCACCTTGGATCGGCCAAATCTTCTATTCTACTTATTGCGCCAACCTCCACTCGATCCTTAGACGTAACAATAATTCTTGCCCTTTTTGAAAGGCCAAACCAAGTATTATCCAAACTCTTTAAATGTTCTGGTATATTTTCGGATAATTTTTTTGAACTAATGACACTTAATAAATCCATATCTTGATAAATGTATAACCTACCAATATCGACAGTTAATACTACATCAGCAGGACTATTTTTTCCTTCAGATCTCAGCCTTTGAGCCAAGCCCTTAGTAGAATATATTACATTGGTTGTTATACCAGTCTTTTTTGTAAATTCTTCAAGAAACGGATTTATTAAAAAGGGCTGGCGATGGGAATATATATTTAATTCCTCACATTTTACTAAATTGGCCGATGATAAAATTAACGCAAATATCATAGCAAACACTTTTAATATATTCATTTATTTCATTCCACTTTTAAATTTATTGTTTAACCAAGGCATAAAATTTATTTTGGATCCGAATGCCAAACTGACAGATAGAAATCTTCAATATTTTCAATTTCTCTACAGAGTAAAAAATTATCTCACCTAAAGGCTTTATGTATAATGTGTGCAAGCTATGACTACGTTCATTTTCAGAACCATCTACCCCTAATGTTAGACTCTCAATATCAGTTGAATGATGTAAAGAGCCAAAAAGCCAATCCCATAAAGCTAAACTTGCACCAAAATTTTTATCATGGTGAGCCTCGGCAATCGAATGATGAAGCTGATGTTGAGCGGGCGAGATAAATATATATTCAAGCCAATTCCAATATCTAATTCCAATATGGGAGTGCCTCAAGTTAGATCCTGCAATATTGAAAGTAAAAACGATAATATTAACTCCTAATATTGTTATCAAATCGACACTATTACCAAAGAGATAGACAAAAATCGATATTGAAGTTCCTTGAGTAAATGCCCCTCTCAAAGAAAAAACTATTCCCTCTAGCGGATGCGTTCTATAAATTGTTAACGGAGTAAGTTTTGTCGCTGAATGATGTACTTTATGCAATGACCATAATATTGGCCACTTGTGCATCCATCTGTGCACGAAGTATTTTGTTATGTCATCAAGGATAAAAACAAAAATAGTAAATTGTAAAACTATCCACACCTTCGAAAAGTTCAAAAAAACACTAACATTAAACAGGTCAATTTTATGTAGCAAATGAAAAATAATTGTCGCTATAGCCATTTGAGTAAGTAACAATGGCGAAATAAAAAGGGTAAATATTCTATTTATGATAAAAACAGAGTAGTCACTTTTGGAAGATTTTGAGAAAAATACTTTTTTGTCAAATATTTTCCAAAATGCCTGCCTTAGTGAAAGTTTTTTTTGGAGTATCAACCAAAAAAAAGCTATGCCAATAGATATAAAAATGTATCCTAAAAATATTCTTTTCTTTGGGTCGCTAAAGTGTTCAAAAATATTAGAGAAGAAATCTAAAAACCACATAGTTTAACCCGTTAAAATAATATTTAAAGCCCGGCAAGAGTTATTTCTTGCCAGGCAATTTTGTTAAGTAAGTCTTAATCGTTTTCTGCGCTATCAGAATCCCCTAGCTTATCTGCTAATGCTTCCATATTGGCAGTTTGATCCTTGGATCTAGCAACTACCGAAAACTTATCAATCATAAGCTTTTGAACTTTCAGCATATGCAATTTATACTCACCCCAACTTAATGCTTCATCTTTCAAATAATCACCATTAGAATCTATACCTGTGACCTGAGAAGCGTTTAGTAATACGGGTCCAAAACCAATCAAGCGATTTAATTTAACCGCTGTTTCGCCCAGATTATGCTTACCTGTTTGAAGAGCCATTGAGAAACCTTTCAGTTCACCCCAATGTTTGCTGTATTTTGCAAAAGTTTTACTCACATCTTCACCGGCTGCCAGCATTTCTTCCATCTTAGTGATATCTTTGTAAACTGATCCAGCATACTTAAAAGTTGACTCAGCTATTACACGCTCCCAATTTTCTCCAATTACATCAGCATACGCTACCAATTTTGCCCGTTCTGAATCTGTGAGAGCTTCCCCGTTGGCAGCAGTTATTAACTTTCTACCATCTAGAAAGGCTTGCGTAACCGTGTGCAGATAGTTAGTTTTGCCACCCTTATCAAAACTTGATGCGTAATAAGCATGTGCAAAAGTCATTTCAGATTTAAGGTCAATTAGTCCATCACCATTTGCGTCAGAAACTGCAAAGTTTTTCTTTTTCGCAACTTCGTAGCTTTCTTTGGCACTGAGATTCAAGGTGTGAGCAGCGGCACCCCAGTATCCAAACGCCTCATCCCACACATGCTCTTTACCTGTATAATGCTTTCCATCTTTGTAAGGTTTACTATTTGGTTTATTATCAGCAGCTAATTTTTCGTCCAAGTAATTATCAACTGCTTGATTGTAAAAGACAGCTCCCATTGCAAATTTTGATATTAATTGAGGATAATTATAACCTGTTGAAGTATCAAACCCACCTTTTGTCATTGCTGCTTTTTTAATCATAAACTCTAGAACTTCTGGTCCAGTCATCTGACCAGGCCATCCATTTACAACACCTTTGTAAGACTTATTCGAAAGCTTTTTACCTTTTGAAAGACTATTCATTAATGTTTGTTTAATCTGGTAATCATCCTTTGACGCAGGAGAAATGATTGCCTTATTTTTGTCTGATCCTGCAAAGTAAGCCATCATCTCTGCTTCTGCGGCTTTCGCATTAGAACCCCCATCACCAGCTGAGGCTAGCTTCTTAAGGCTATCATGCAGTACATGTCGCGCGATCTGACCAGAATACGATACAGAATTTGTTGCGCTTCCTTCGTAACCCTTCACTGTTACTGGAAATGGGCCATAATTATTGGAAGAGTCTGCATAAGCCATGCCAGCAATCATTAACGGAGACAAACCTGCCACTAACAGTCCTACGGCGCTTAGCTTTGATTTATTTGATAACATTACATTTTTCCTTATATTTTAACATTCGTAAGTAAAATTTAAATAGGGCTTTAGCTTATTGTCGCGAGCCTTTTTCATCTTAATATTGCATTACCTTACAAAAACTGTCAGGTATCGGCACCTAATCCCACTATCCTCATGATGTCAATAACTTATTAAAATTGTCAGGTAAATTGTCACACTATTTTATAGTAAGCAAAATTATTAAATAATAGCAGCTCCAAATTGAATTATGTTGACTATTCCCATCAAGGAGAACCAAGATAAGAAATTGATTGGATGAAAAATGCTTACACGATATTTAGTTGTGACTGGTTCAAGTATAACCCAATTTACAGTAATCGGACTGCTTTTCTCATATGGTGTGTTTTTTAAAGAACTCGAACTAGAGTTTGGATGGTCCAGAACAATGCTTTCGAGCTGCACCGCAATTGCATTTTTGTCGATGGGACTACTGGCAATTTTGGGTGGTCGTTTAACCGACAAATATGGACCATCTATTGTTTTAGGCATATCAGGAGTTTTGTTTGGTTTAGGCTTTGCATTGATTTCTCAAATAAGTGAGCCTTGGCATTTATTTATAATCTTTGGTTTATTTATTGGCATTGGTCTCAGCACACACGATGTGGCAACTTTATCGACTATCGCACATTGGTTTCCAAAAGGTAGGGGATTAATTACTGCGATAGTGAAAGTGGGAACAGCTTTTGGTCAAATGTTACTACCTATTATTGCAGCTATTTTAATAATTAATTATGGATGGAGAATTACTACGATAGCCATCGGTCTTATAGCAGCATGTTTGTTATTATTTTCCGCTTCTCTTATCAAATTTCCAAAAAAACTAAAACAAAAAGATAAGGCAGATTCTAACGATGGAGTTATTTTCACTATTGCAGCTAAATCACCAATATTTAAAAAGTTATGCATTATTCAATTTCTCTATTTTCCTGCCTTGATGACCATCCCAACTCATATTGCAGTGCATGGAACAGATATAGGAATGTCACAAACTCAGGCGGCATTATTATTATCAACTATTGGGGCAGCAAGCATAATTGGGCGATTATCAGTTGGTATATTTTTGGATAAAATGGGGGGAAGAAGATCATATCTATTTTGCTTCATACCGATTTTATTAAGCTTGATAATTTTTATAGTTACAACAAATCATATAATATTATTTGTTTTCGTTGGGCTGTATGGTTTTGCACATGGCGCACTCTTTGTAGTTGTTCCCCCAACAATAGCAGAATATTTTGGATTAAGAGATCATGCTTCTCTTTTTGGAATTGTTATTTTTTGTGGAACAATTGGTGGAGCAATCGGGCCTATTTTAGCGGGAGCTGCATTTGACTTGACTGGGAGCTACAATATAGCTTTTGCAACATTATTTGTTCTCATTGCTCTAAGCTCAATAGTTGCACTAACCTTACCGGCAATCAAAAAATTTAATTTTTCAAAATAGAAAGGAATTAAAATGGAACAGATTTTGGCAGGTGGATGTGCATGTGGTAAAACTCGCTACCAAATAACAAAAAAACCAATGTTTGTGCATTGCTGCCATTGTCATCTATGCCAACAACAAACTGGATCAGCGTTTATATTACATGCATTCTTAGAACCAGAACATTTTGAATTAATCACAGGGAATCTAACAACTCATGCTATGCCAGCAGGGAGTGGTCAAAGGCACGTCGTAAAGCGATGTTCACATTGTGCTACCGGTATTATTAGTCATTACGGCCCAAAAGATACATTAAGTATTGTTAAAGTTGGAACCTTAGACCATCCCGACCTTGCGCCACCAGATGCCCACATCTTTATAAATGAAAAGCTTGACTGGGTAAATTTGCCAGAAGACGTTCCCTCATTTGATAAATT
>Ga0209425_10007526_pt1 | contig 10213 bp, 14 predicted proteins | sample COG_05_FD_184749 | JGI IMG/M metagenome (GOLD analysis project Ga0209425, IMG submission 184749) | Pelagic Microbial community sample from North Sea - COGITO 998_met_05 (SPAdes) (version 2) | ecosystem: Environmental > Aquatic > Marine > Neritic zone/Coastal water | place: Helgoland, sampling... | reverse complement strand
TAAGCCTTTTTTTAGAATGCACAATCCTAAAAAAGCTGTAGAAGAAGATATAATAAAAACTGGTTATGATGTTCGTGCTATACGCAGGTCTAGTGGGCTTGCTAAGACAACTGGTGATGGTGATTTAATACCTTTACGTGCAATTAAAAAAGATGAAGATATACTAAGCTATATGAAAAAAACTTTTTTTGACCCAACTCAAGATTCAGATTTTGATAAGTTTGATAATGCTTGGCAGCTTAATGAAGCAGATAAAGCTTTTCAAAAAGCTATGAAACCTATTGTTGGTGCAAATTTTAATATAGAAACTACTTCGTGGTGTGCTGAACTTATAAGTGGTATATTAAGAAGTGGAGATACTGCTTTGCAGAAGTATATCCCAGCTAAAGATGAAAACGAACTTATTAAATTTCCGTCACTTAACGATGCAAAGGTAGCTACAAAGCGAGCAGTTGAGTTTTCTCGTTTAGGAAAAAATATTTTTGATAGTAGTAAACCTTACAACGAAAATGCTAGAAGTAAAATTAAAGCAGGAGATATTTTTGTTATTTCAAATACTAACCAACGTATAACTTCTGATAATAGTTTTGGGCGGTCAGGAGGTCATGTAGGTATTGTTGTAAGTGTAAATAAAAAAACTGGAACTATTAATGTTTTAGGCGGTAATCAAGCAAATTCAATTAATGTATCTGAGTTTGATGTAACTTCAAAAGATTTTAAAGCTAAGAAAGCATTTAGGATTCAAAGATTAGATGAGCAAGGTCTTTTAAACACTCCTCCAGAAACTATTAAATATTTTAATAATATAGTACGAAAAGCAGGGACAACTAGATAAGAAAAGGAAAGATAAAATGTTTGGATTACCAGTAGAAGCTATATCAATGCTAGGCTCTACCGCTTTAGGTGGGGTTATGAAGATGTGGTCACAGTCACAAGCCGACAAAGCAGAGCAGCACAAGATGATGCTCCAAGCTAATCAGCAAGTTCAGGAAAGCGTAGACAGTGCAAGAGCGTACCAGAACCCTAACGCTGCTTGGATACGTAGGTTCATTGTGGTGACTGCCATGTTATCTGGTATTGGTATTGTTTTTATGGCTCCTCTTTTAAACCAAGTCACTAACATACCAGTAGAAGTTACACACGGTAGTAAGTTCTTATTTGGTATCTTTGATAGTACCCACACTGTTACAGAGTATTTGACTCTAGAAGGTTGGGTAACTCCAGAGTGGTTACCAGTATCTATTATGAATATAATTGGCTTCTACTTTGGTAGTGCAGCTATGACAAGGGGTAAGTAATGGCCGCAAAGAAAAAAGCTAAGTCTAAAGTAAATGAGGCAGGAAACTATACTAAACCTGCTATGCGTAAACGATTGTTTAATAAAATTAAAGCAGGTACTAAGGGTGGTAAAGCAGGTCAATGGTCTGGAAGAAAAGCTCAAATGCTTGCTAAACAATACAAAGCTGCTGGCGGAGGTTACAAATAATGAAAGGTGTTAAACATTACAAGAAAGATGGCACAGAGTGGAAAGGTGCTACACATAAAATGCCAAATGGTCAGCTGCATACAGGTAAGACCCACGGTAAGACTAGTCAAAGATTATATCATTTAAAAGAATTATCTAAGACAGCACAAAAGAAAGCCCGTGGCTCTTAAAAAATCTCAGAAGTCACTTAAGAAATGGTCTAAGCAAAAGTGGCGTACTAAGTCAGGTAAGAAATCTTCAGAGACAGGAGAGCGTTACCTACCTACAAAAGCTATAAAATCTTTGTCGAGTAAAGAGTACGCTGCGACTACTAAAAAGAAACGTGAAGATACTAAGAAAGGTAAGCAGCACAGTAAGCAACCTAAAAAGATAGCTAAGAAAACTAGGAGGTATCGTAAGACATGATACGAGAAGAATACAAGAAGGGTGGAAAAGCTAAAGACTCACGTTTAAAAAAAGCAGGTGTTAGCGGTTACAATAAACCTAAGCGTACTCCTAAGCATAAAACAAAGTCACACGTTGTGGTAGCTAAAGAAGGTGGTAAAGTAAAAACTATACGTTTTGGTCAGCAAGGTGTGACAGGGGATAGAAAGACAACAGCCCGATCAAAGTCTTTTAAAGCTCGGCACGCAAAAAATATTGCTAGGGGTAAGATGAGTGCAGCTTACTGGGCAAACAAGGTTAAGTGGTAAATGAACGAGGCCTTTACATTAATAGCTGAGGTTGGCTTTCCTATTGCAATGTCATTAATAGGTGGCTTCTTTATATTCCTTACTATTAAGTACATACTGCAGTCAGTAGTTGGCGATGTTACTGCTATCCATAGTATAGTATTTAACTTAGACAATAGGGTTAAGACCATGAACCACGACATGATTCGTGTAGACTGTACAATGTGTAGTGTTGTAGGGTTACGACCAGACTTAGAACGTATCTCTAGAGCAGATGGTAAAGAAGACGCAAGAAGAGACTGATGGATATTGCTCAGCTAATTAATGAATATGGGTTCCCGATTGTTGCTACAGTTGGCTTACTCTATATGATATATTTTATATGGGGCTTTATAACAAACGAAATAAAATCTAAGCTTGGCGAAACAATGGGTACTTTAGTCGGCCTCATTGATAGGATACGTATGTTAGATAACGATATTATAAGACTCCAACAAAAATTAGATACGGTGATTGAATTACGTGAAGCAGCAGATAGAAAGCCCAATGAGAATACTGACTAGTATTATATGCGGTTTATATTTAAATAGTATTTCAGCAGATGAAATGTTATTCAAATTTAAAAACCCTAGCTTTTCTGGTAATGCTACTTCTTCTCACTATCTTACTATAGAAAATCAAGAGCATAGTCGCAAGAAAGAAATCAAAGAAGAGATTCAAGCGTATAAAGAAGAGCTTGCTAGAGATGCTAATAATACTACACTTGCTAGGTTTATTCGTAATCTTGAGAGTAGGATATACGCAGAGCTATCAAGGCAGCTAGTAGACAATATGTTCGGTGAAACTAAATCTACTAGTGGCAGTTTTAAACTAGAGGGTAATCAGGTGGACTACAGTACAGATGGAAGTTTTGTTTCTCTTAAAATTACAGATACGGAAGGTGGCGAAACCACTATTACTGTTCCTATTGGTAGCTTTACTTTCTAGCTGCGTTAGCACAGGAAATATGCAAGGGCGTATCGTACCTAAAATAGAACAGCCTCTTGTCCGTAAGCTACTTATCACAGAACTTGCCCGTGTAGATCCTCCTACAAAAAAACCAGTGGTTGCGGTATACGCAGGAGCTTTTGGAGATGACACAGGGCAGCGTAGGAGTAACGGAGAGTACGCTAGTTTTAGTACTGCTGTAACACAAAAACCTGTAGTGTATTTAATAAGAGCGTTACACCACGCAGGTGTAGAGAAACTAGGATTCTTTGATGTAGTAGATCGCGTAGGCTTAGAGCATCTTGCTAAAGAGCGACAGATTATTAGGTCAGCTAGACAAGAGTTCCAAGAAGATAATAAGTTAAAGCCTTTGTTATTTGCAGGTTTAATAATGGAAGGTAGTGTGGTTGGTTACGAAAGTAACATAACTTCAGGAGGTTCTGGAGCCAGATACTTAGGTATAGGGACTTCCAGAGAATACCGAAGAGATATTATTACTGTATCCTTAAGGACAATTTCTGTCCTTACTGGTAAAGTATTAATAGAAACTTTAGTTACTAAAAGTATCTTAAGTGTAGGATACAATCAAGATGTTTTTAAATTTGTAGCTCAAGGAACTGAACTAATAGAAATTGAAAATGGTTCGGTGCAGAATGAATCAATAAATATTGCACTCCAAGCAGCAATAGAAACAGCAGTACTACAAACTATAAATGAAGGGGTGGCTAAAAACTATTGGGAGATAGCAAATGATTAAAGTGTTGGTAGTGTTTTTATCTGTCATGCATTTTGTTTTGGCTGACAATGAAATATGGATAGATCAATCGGGAGCTACAGCTAATATTGATCTAGAACAACAAGGAGGAGGCAACCTAATAGGAGGCATAGGCAGCGTAGCAGGAACGCTCACTGACTTTGATTTTATTGGTACGGGAAATACGCTAGATATTAACCAGATAGGTTCAAGTAACCTGTGGAAAGGTGACATTACTGCCGATAGCTATACTGGTTTCTTTCAGTTTACAGGCGGTTCTAATGTAATGAATGTAGCTACCGATACAAATAATACCTATGGTGCAGACTCTAGTAATGTAAACGTAGCTGTAACAGGTAGTAGTAATGCTTTAACTTTAAATCAAGCAACCACCGCAGCAGCAGGGACATTAGACCTTGATTGGGTTATACAAGGTTCAAACAATACGATTACTAGTAGCATTAATATTGACCAAGCTACAAACTACATGGACATTGATGGAAGTGATAATACTATTACTTACGCAGGTACAGGTGTTAATGCTAGTTCAGGTGGTTATATGTGGTTGGATCATACTGGAGGCTCAAGGACATTTGATATTACACAAGCAAGTACGCTCGCAAACGATTGGGTTACAATCACTAGTAGTGGTTCTAATGGTTCTGTTTGCGTTCAGCAAAATGATCAGGGAACCGCTGTCGGCTGCTGAAATAGGAGCCATATCCGAACTTAATGGGTATGCAAAAGTAGTTAGAGATAAAGAGTTAGGTGCTGAGCTTAACTTAGGTATCGAATCATTAGATAATGTACAAACTTCTGCAGGTCGCATGGCTATTACCTTTGAGGATGATAGTCAAGTTAAACTGACAGAGCATAGTAAGCTTATAATTGATGAGTATATCTACGACCCTGACCCAAGTAAATCTAAAATGGCTATTAAGTTTGCTAGTGGCACAGCTCGTTTTATCACAGGCAAGTTAGGTAAGATAAACAAACGTAATATATTTTTGTCTACACCTACAGCTAACATAGCAATACGTGGTACAGACTTTACGTGTACTGTAGACGAGCTAGGTAAGAGCCTTATTATTTTATTACCTGATGCAAACGGCATATCCTCTGGTGAGATTGTGGTATCTACAGGAGCAGGTAGTGTCACACTCAACAAGCCCTATCAAGCTACTACCGTTTCTTTATTCCAAAATGCTCCGTCAACTCCTGCTATATTAAACCTGACATTAGATTTAATAGATAACATGTTGATTGTAACTCCTCCTAAAAGAGTGGAGCTTGTTGAAGAAGTACAGACTGCTGTAAAAAATAATCCTTACTTAGATTTTTCAGGACTTGATGTAGACTTTCTAGCTGATGACTTCCTAGAAGAAGACCCAGAGTTTGAGTTTTCTGAGTTAGATATAAATTACCTAGATGTTAACTTTCTTGAGGATATGCTTTCGGTACTAGATGCTTTGGGAATTGCAAAAGAAGAAGATAGATTAAAGCAAGCAACAAGTACTACGGTTACGGGTACAGAATTAGGTCAAGATAAAGACACACAGATAACCACACTAATTACAGGACAGGTAGTCAGCTTGCGTAGATTTGTTAATCATAGTATTCGATTAGATGTAGAAGCAAGTAATGCTTACACTGTTATATTAATGCAAGAGGGTGTAGAAAAAGTGGTTAAAATTAATGGTGGTTCAGACTCAACTATAAGGATACTTCAAGGATCGTGAAAAAACTCTACGGCTTACTGCTAATACTTTTATTTATAATGCCTTTAATTTTTCAACCTACTTTTTATCAGGTTTTAAAATTAAGAACATTTGATAGGTTTGTAGTTACTCCTGAAGAGTCAGGGTACTTTGCAGTACTTAGTATTACGGAAGAGGACATAGACCAAGAGGGTGGGTATCCTTTACCTAGAGACAGGTTAGCAGAGATACACGATAACCTACTCAGCAGGGGTGCTACAGGTGTAGGATGGGTGATAGGGTTTCCTCATGCTGATAGGCTTGGAGGAGATAAGAAGTTTGCTGCAGCCCTTAGTCACTCTTCTAGTGTCCTTGCTTTGTTTGAAAACAACAACAACGAATATCCCCCTACTGTTGGTACAGTTACACTAGGTGAGGAAGTTGGTGGTTTTAAAGCACAAGGAACTATACAAAACATAGACATTCTAAAGGACTCAGATTGGACAGACCAAGGTATAGCGTCTGCACCTGTAGAAGTAGATAGTTTAGTACGTAGGATTCCTCTACTATATAGAACCCCTGATGGGTGGCTCGCTTCTTTCGGGACACAAGTACTTAAATCACTAGCAGATTCTAAAACTTATATAATTAAAACTAATGTCAATGGTATTGAAGAAATAATTGTACAAGGACTACCTCCGATTAAAGTAGATTCTTTAGGTAGGAAGTGGGTGTCTTGGGTTAAGCCTTATGAAACTTCTTTAATGAATGGTTTATATGAAGAGGCTGATGTAGCAGGTAGGTTTGTATTTGTAGGTGTAACGGCTGCTGGAATTATGCCACAGTTAGCTACACCTGTCGGACTCTTAGAACCTCACTACATTCAGGCAGCCCTAGCTGAGTCTATGCTGCTACCAAACAGTCCTTATATGCCTGACTATGCCCTAGCCTTAGAAGTCTCCGTGTACGTCCTCTCAGTAGGTCTGATGTGGTTACTGATAAGTGGACTAGGAATAACTTGGGGACTGCTCTCAGGCTTAGTATTATTTAGTGGGACTGCAGCGTTGGGTTTGTATTTTATACAGGAAGGACTGCTTATTGACGTTACTTGGGCGTTAATCACCCAAATTATAGCCTCTGGAGTGGCCTACTATTTAAATTTCCGTACCCAGTATAGACTTAGGCAACAGATAAAGAAGCAATTTGAGCATTATCTAGACCCTAGACAGGTTAAACAGCTACAGGATAACCCAGAGTTGCTTCGGCTCGGTGGTGAAACTAGGTATGCTACCTTTCTATTCACTGATGTCAGAGGGTTTACCTCGCTTTCAGAGTCGCTACCACCAGAACAAGTTACTTATGTTATGAATAAAGTCTTAACAGTACAGCAGAAAGCAGTACAGAAGTATGGTGGTATGGTAGACAAGTATATTGGTGATGCAATGATGGCTATATTCAATGCACCACTTGACCAGACTAACCATGAGAGTAAGGCTGTGGAGTGTGGCTTTGAGATAATAGATAGAATGGAAGTATTAAATCAAGAACTACATAAAGAAGGCTACCCTGACATAGCTATTGGTATAGGAATAAACAGTGGCAGGGCAGTGGTAGGTAACATGGGTAGCGAGCAACGATTTGATTACACTGCAATAGGTGATGCTGTTAATATAGCAGCTAGGCTAGAGTCAGCTACCAAAGAACAGCAAGTTGACATATTAGTAGGTCAGTCTACTGTGAAGAAAAGTTCTATTACTTTAAAATATGTAGGGGAGATACATGTTAAGGGTAAAGAACAAGGATTAAAAGTTTACTCTAAAAACTAAAAGGAGATGTTAATTATGATTTGGGAAAAACCAACATACGCAGATATAAGATACGGCTTTGAGGTAACGATGTACATAAACACCCGTTAACGCAACGCACTTAATTCTTTTTCTAGATAATTATGGAGGCTCTCCAGTTTTGGAGCTGCCTCCTTGAGTATCTTCTCTATGTAGGGGGTATCGTCTTTATCAAAAACCTTTCTTACTTCTTCAACAGGTAGTTTTTTATATTCTGTCATTAGTATTCCTTTAGCATCTATAAAAACTTTAAAAGATATTATGTTTCCTTCGTTAGAACTCATGTAAATTTTACCTGTTCTAAATCACCTCGTAGTCCTGCTTTCATATAAGAAGTAGAGTGGCCTTCAAAAAAGTTCTGGTGTTCTACACCTAGCACATCATCAAGCCATGTCAGTGGGTTATCATCTACTCCATAGTTAGGCTTCAGTCCTAGCTGTAGTAGTCTACGGTCAGCAATGTATCTAATGTACTGCTGCATCTCAACCTTAGTAAGCCCTACAATGTCCCCCATTTCAAACACTAGATCTAAAAACCTATCTTCTAAATCTACCATGTCTCTACATGCTTGGTATATTACTGCTTTAAAATCATCAGTCCAGAGATGTATGTTCTCCTGTATAAATTCTCTAAACAATCTTGTCATCGCTTCAACATGCAGCGACTCATCACGTATAGAGTAAGTAATTATCTGACCCATCCCCTTCATCTTTCCGAATCGTGGAAAGTTTAAAAGTATTATAAAGCTACTAAATAACTGCAGCCCTTCAGTAAACCCACTATACACGGCTAATGCTTTAGCAATACTTTCTTTATCCTTAACAGTAACTTTTATATTATTTATATACTCATGCTTGTCTGCCATAGCTTCGTACTCAGCAAAGGCTTTGTACTCTGACTCAGGCATCCCTACTGTATCTAACAGTAAACTGTATGCGTGTTGGTGTATGCTTTCCATGTTTGCGAATGACCCCATCATCATGCGAGCCTCTGGTTTTTTAAAGATACGCATATACTTATCTATATAACCTGACCCAACATCAACGTCTGACTGCGTAAACAATCTAAATATTTGCGTCAGTAATGTACGTTCGTTGGTATCTAAGTCTTGCCAATCTTTGACATCGTTATGCAGTGGTACATCTTCTGGGAACCAATGCATTTGATTCTGTTGTGAGTAGTAATCAAACATCCAAGGATGATCAAAAGGTTTGTAGTATTCTCTAGTATTAAGTAAGCTCATTCTAATTATCCCTCACACGCCAGACACTCTACGTTCTCAAGGTCTATGCGTGGTATTTTTATGTTGACATTTTCTGCGTTTCTAGCAGCATCTGAACGTAGGTAATATAGTGATTTTAAATTTCTAGCACCTGCCCAGTGTACATCATTGACATACTGTAAGAACTGATTATGTATCTCAACAGGTTCAGTTGCTTTAGGTGGAGCAAAGAATAAGTTAACACTTTGACTTTGACAGATATAGTTTTGTCTGTGGTGTGCGTGTTCTATTATCCATATCTGATTTATTTCTGGAGCAGTCTTAAATGTTTCTTTCTCTTCCTCCGTTAAGAAATCTAAGTGTTGTACTGACCCTTCATGTGCAGCAATATCTTTCCATATTTTATCTGTATTTTTCTTTTTACTTTCTAAAAGCCTCTCAAGGTATTTATTCTGTACACGATAGGAACCTGTTAAAGTTTTGTGAGTATATACATTAGCCCTTGTAGGCTCAATGCTAGGACTTGTGCCATTACATATAATGGAACTAGAAGCATTAGGAGCAACAGCCAACAGATTAGCATTACGGAGTCCACTACCAACCATGTCAGGTGCTTCACCCCTTCCTTCAGCAAGTTCTTTACTCGCTGAAAGAGCTTTAGATTTGATGTGGCTAAACGCTCGGTTGTTAAATGAACTTGCGAGCATACCTTCAAACGGTATGTTTTTACTTTGGAGATAGCTGTGAAAGCCCATCGCTCCCAAGCCGATACTTCTTTCTCTATACGCTGAGTAAGCTGCTTTCTTATACCCATCTTTTCCTTCCTTAATATAATTTTTAAATCTATCGAAGCTTGCTCTGTAAGCACCGAAGTCATCTGTATTAGCTGCACTCTCAATGAAGTGTTCTAAAACATTATCAAGCATAGTAACTAAGTCACTGATGAACAAGTCATCTTTAGACCACTCGTCAAACTTTTCAAGGTTAACGCTTGATAAACAACAGACCGCAGTACGTTCTTCGTCTGTAGGTAGGGTAATCTCAGAGCAAAGATTACTTTGTCTTATTGATAAGCCTAAATCTTTTTGTTCTTTAGGCAGTGCATCGTTGCAGTTATCTAGATTAACAATGTAAGGCTCGCCTGTCTCTGCTCTAGTGTGGATTATCTGCCACCATAGATCTCTTGCACTTACATTTTTAACAGCGTCTTTAGTTTTAGGATCTATAAGCCTCCAATCTTGGTCATCTCTGACCGCATCTAAGAAAGCATTAGTTATATTAACTGCATTGTGTAGGTTAAGACACTTGCGGTTTAAATCACCACCAGTACTTTTCCGCATGGCTATAAACTCTTCTATCTCAGGGTGCGTAATATCCATGTAAGCAGCGTAGCTTCCTCTACGTGTAACGCCTTGATTAAAGGCAAGCATCTGAGAGTCTACGACATGCATGAAAGGGATAGAGCCAGTAGACTTACTGCCGTTAGAAGTATTAGTACCATTACTCCTAACAGCACCCCAATATCCACCGACACCTCCACCTGCGCTCGCCA
>Ga0209425_10007522_pt1 | contig 10217 bp, 8 predicted proteins | sample COG_05_FD_184749 | JGI IMG/M metagenome (GOLD analysis project Ga0209425, IMG submission 184749) | Pelagic Microbial community sample from North Sea - COGITO 998_met_05 (SPAdes) (version 2) | ecosystem: Environmental > Aquatic > Marine > Neritic zone/Coastal water | place: Helgoland, sampling... | reverse complement strand
TGAAAACTATGTAGAGCGTTATCGTGAGATTGTAATGGATCCCTTGAATATTTTGGTTAATCGTGTCCCCAATGCGGGGTATATTGATCAAGATGGCGAAAAAGACGTTCTTAAGAAAATGCTAGAGGAAGCCTGCTATCGCGTTTTGTGGAGTGATAGCACTGTACACGACTTATTTTTCTGTAAGTCTTAGATTAAGTACTGACTAAATCTCAATGGCGTCCAAATCCAAAAAAAGATTATCGGTGAGTGCAGGTTATACTGTTGCACAGGTATTAGCAGGCACTATATTAACAGCAACATTATTTGGGTTTGTGACTCGAGCAGAGGGGATCGAAGTCCTGGGACTTTGGTCTCTACTGCTAAGCCTGGGAAGCATCTCAAGGTTGATGGAAATGGGTCTTACAGGCTCTATAACGAGGTTTGTGGCGACATATACAGGTCGTTCAATGCCCGTTGCTGCAACCAAGGTGATCGGAACGGCCTTCGTTGCTGTTCTAGTGATCATGGTAGTTTTGATGCCTCTTTTGTACCTGTGTGTTTCGATGTTCATACACCTAATACCTGGAGAAATGAGCGAAAGTTTATTGTTGTCATTGTTCGGCTATGGGCTTCTAGGACTAGCTCTTGCATCTGTATCATCAATCTTGCTATCTGGTCTCGATGGGCTCGAATGCTTCGCTGAGAGAACGCTCATCGTAATTTTTGGTCAATGCGTAATGACTATAGTTTCGCTAATCTTGCTCCCGATTATTGGTATTTTCGCTCTAATTGCTGGTTTGGTTGCGCAATCATTAGTGACTATATTGTTGTCAATTTGGCGACTTTGCCGCTCTTTAAATGTAAATGCACTATTTGTAGCTAAATTTGATTTGGTTATATTTAAAGAAATTTTTAGCTATGGCCGTACATTATTATTAACGTCACTTTTAATGATTTTCTTTGAGCCAGTGTCAAAATTATTATTACTCTCATTTGGCGGTTTAGGCTCGGTTGGCTATTTTGAGATAGCAAATCAAATAGTTCAAAAAATCAGAAGTTTGTTTATTGCTAGCAGCCAGGTACTGGTACCTAGATTTGCGGCATTCAATTTGAATAAGAACAATGATGATAAAGGCCTATATCGTAAGGTATTTGAAATGTTTCTTCCTTTAGCGCTCACCGCGTTTTCAATTGTTTTTGTGAGTCGAGATATTTTTGCTTTAATTTTTATAGGTGAAATTAGTGAAATGTTCAACTTAATTTTAGGGGTTTGTTGTATTGCTTGGGGCTTTAATGCACTTAGTGTGCCGACCTATTTCTATAACATAGGAGTCGGAAAAGCCAAGATAAATTTTATTAGTTTTCTAATGATTTCGGTACTTAATGTCGCTTTGGGTTTCAGTTTAGGAGCAGTGTTTGGTTTACATGGTGCGTTGTTTGCATACGCATTTAGTTTGTCCGTTGGAACGATGTATCTGCTACTAAACATGCAGAAAGTCATAGATAAATCTGACCGTTTTCAGGTTAGTTTAAGTGATCTATTTTTGGGGTTCTCTTTAGTACTCTTAATTTCGGCAAGCTCGAAAATTTCATCATTCTACTATAGTCTCGATCTTGCTGACTTAGCTTTGGTATTTCTCTCCACGATGTTTGTGCTTTACATGTTTATGACTAATACTAATGTTAAAAAAACGTTCGATGTTTTGAATATCAAGATGAAACTACGTTAGAATAATATGGTGTGGAGCTACTAAAGCCAAAAATATTTTGTGTCTTGAATCGGGTTATAAAAGCTTTGTCGATCTATTCCAAACTTGAGTAGTAGTAGGTATAAAGTTTTTGTTAATATAACGCATTCTAAATATTAGTTTAAATCAGATCATCGTTACCTCTATCCACAGTATGTGACGATTTGTAAAAAAGGAAAGTCGGCAAGTGAAAAAAGCATTGATAACTGGAATTACTGGTCAAGATGGGTCCTATCTGGCAGAGTTTCTTTTAGAAAAAGGTTATGAAGTTCATGGTATTAAACGTCGTGCCTCTTCTTTCAATACGCAGCGGATTGATCATATTTACCAAGATCCTCATTTAGAATCTCAGCATTTTTTTCTGCATTATGGTGATCTGACTGATTCATCTAATCTGACTCGAATCTTATCCGAAATTGAGCCTGACGAGGTTTATAACTTAGGAGCGCAATCTCATGTGGCCGTAAGTTTTGAATCCCCAGAATACACCGCTGATGTTGATGCGATGGGTGCCCTTCGTTTATTGGAGGCCATTCGTTTTTTAGGTCTTGAAAAGAAAACCAAATTTTACCAAGCTGCTACTTCTGAACTATATGGATTAGTGCAAGAAACGCCTCAAAAAGAAACCACACCTTTTTACCCTCGGTCGCCTTATGCTGTTGCCAAGCTTTATGCTTATTGGATTACGGTCAATTATCGTGAGTCATATGGCATGTATGCCTGCAATGGAATTTTGTTTAACCATGAATCACCGCGACGTGGCGAAACTTTTGTTACCCGTAAAATCACACGAGGCCTTGCTAATATTTCACAAGGTTTAGATAAATGTCTCTATTTAGGAAATATAGATGCACTTCGTGACTGGGGTCATGCAAAAGACTATGTTCGAATGCAGTGGATGATGCTGCAGCAAGATGTTGCAGATGATTTTGTTATTGCAACTGGTGTTCAGTATTCAGTGCGTCAATTTCTCACCTGGTCAGCAGAAGAGCTAGGTATAACGCTTGAATTCACAGGTAACGGTGTAGACGAGCTGGCAACCGTTACAAAACTTGAGGGTGATAAAGCTTTATCCTTAAGTGTTGGTGATATAATTGTACGTATTGATAAAAGTTATTTTAGGCCTGCAGAGGTAGAGACATTGCTGGGTGACCCTTCAAAAGCTAAGGAAAAACTAGGCTGGACACCACAAATAACAGTGCAAGAAATGTGTGCAGAAATGATTGCAGAAGATCTAAAAATCGCTCAACGCCGCTCCCTCCTTAACGCGCACGGTCATGAATTGCCTATTTCGGCGGAGTAAAGTATGTCTTTAAAAAACATCTTTGTGGCTGGTCATAACGGGATGGTGGGTTCTGCATTAGTAAGAGAGCTCAAGAAGGATTCAGGAAATAGAGTTGTCATATCTAGTAGAGCTGAATTGGACTTAATAAACCAAGTTTCAGTAAATCAATATTTTGAAAATAATGATATTGATGAGGTGTATTTAGCAGCAGCCAAAGTTGGTGGTATATATGCAAACAATGAATACCCAGCTGATTTTATTTATGACAATTTAATGATTGAAGCAAATGTTATCAATGCGGCACATCAAAATGATGTTCAAAAGCTCTTATTTCTAGGTTCATCTTGTATTTACCCTAAGTTAGCTAATCAGCCTATGGCTGAAAACTCACTTTTAAGTGGTTGGCTAGAACCAACCAATGAGCCGTATGCGATAGCTAAAATTGCTGGAATAAAGTTATGTGAAAGCTACAACCGTCAGTTTGGGCGAGACTATCGGAGTGTAATGCCAACAAATCTTTACGGACCAGATGATAATTTTCATCCTGAAAATTCTCATGTTATTCCTGCACTTATAAGAAGGTTTCACAAAGCAAAAAAAGCGAATGAACCTTTTGTCAAAGCTTGGGGCAGTGGAAAGGTAATGCGTGAGTTTCTTTATGTAGAGGATATGGCTGAAGCGTCAATTTTCGTGATGAATTTAGATGTGGCGGACTATAAACATGAAACACAGCCAATGCTATCGCATATAAATGTCGGCACGGGGCTCGATGTCTCCATCAAGGCGCTTGTTGATGCGATAGCCATGGTTGTTGGCTATCGGGGTCAAATCGAATGGGATGCAAGTAAGCCCGATGGTACCCCTCGCAAGCTATTGGATAGCGCACGTCTAGAGCGCTTAGGCTGGAAAGCGAAGACACCGTTGGAGCATGGCTTAAAGAAGACATATCATTGGTTTTTGGAAAATCAACTGGTTGCACGTGTTTAAGTTGGAATCGAAAATTTTCCATTCTAGGATAATCAAGGCTTCGTCAAGAATTTATCGGTAGACAGTCAAATTCCTTGCCTGCCTTAGTGATTTAAACTACGCAGAAAAAATAACAATCATTTCGAATTTCCATGAAGATATATTGATTTCAAAGGCGAGTCGTATTTTTCAGCCATGGATAATGTACTTATAGAGATAGAAATCAATGAATAGCCTGAAGATCTTACATTTGTCTAACACTATTGGTGTTAAAAAGGGCGGCGGTATTCACGAAGTTGTCTCCAACTTTTACAAATACCAAAAACACTTAAAACATTCTCCAAGTATATGGTATCCAGGGGATGCTGCTGACGCAGATTCTATCCGGCTGGACAATAACATTAGAGAGCTCGCTACGTATAATTTTGGGCAACTCGGAATTTTGAAGGGGTTATTCGAACCTGTTCCAAATGAAGTCAGTAACTTTGATATTATTCACCAGCATGGTATCTGGACTCCGTTAAGCTTGTATGCTCAAAAAATCAAAAGAAAATCAAAATTAAAAATGGTGGTGCAGCCTCATGGATTTCTAGAGCCCTATCGATTGAATATCTCTAAGTATAAAAAGAAGTTGGCATATCAGCTCTTTGAGAAATCAAATTTATCACACGCTTCTGCGCTTATTGCGTGTTCTGAAGATGAGGCTAACAAGCTTAAAGGGATGTTTCCCCAGAACGATGTTGCGGTTGTTTTCAATGGTATAGCACCTGATTTCTTTAGTGAAGAGTCAACGCGAAGTGCCGGTGCAAAAAATAAGAAACGAATGCTGTTTTTATCGCAGATAATACCGGTTAAAGGATTAGAGAGACTGTTCTATGTTATATCTGATATTGGTGTGGAGCTGTTTTCGGAATGGGAATTTCTAATAGCAGGGTATGGCGATGGTGCTTATATCGAGTCACTGAAGGCATTAGTGGTTCGACTTAATTTAGATTTACTGATAACTTTTGTAGGGACTAAGATTGGCTCTGAAAAACTCAATATTTATGATAATTCAGATGTCTTTATCTTACCGACATTTAGCGAAAACTATGGAATTGTAGTTGCTGAGGCCCTCGCTCGTGGCGTCCCGGTCGTCACTACTAAGGGCACACCGTGGGTTGAGCTAAATGAGCTTGATTGCGGTTTATGGGTAGACAACTCCAATGAAGGGCTGAAGGATGGTATGCTCGATGTTTTAAATCTCTCCTCTCGCAAATTGAAAGAGATGGGTCAAAGGGGCAGAACATTAGTCGAGAATAAATATCTCTGGGATAAGACAACAGTTCGGACTATCGAGTTGTATCGCTGGATCCTAAACGGTGGGCGCAAGCCTGATTTTGTGCTTTAAAAAAATTAAGTTTTATTTTAACTCCTAGTTGGGCCTACATCAAATGAAAATAAGCACATTACTTGAGCGTGAGCCCTTCGCTAAAATCTTTGAAAAAACCTTGTCTTCGTTTCTTACTACTAAAATTGGCAGCCCCCATACTGTTGAATGGCAGGGCGGCGTTACTGTTAGTGAAAGTTCAAAGCCACACCAAAACTGGCACTGCAACCCCCTGATCAACTCAATATTTGTTAAAGGTGTTGATCAGTCAGTGTTTGAGTCGATTAATGGTGAGTACGCAGATAACCCCCTCAAACCATGGAGGAGCAAGGTTCAAAGGCTTTACCTGCTTTTATCGCAATCGGCACTGTTTTCTATTTTTTTATCTAGGTATCGGCTGACAATTTCTCCACCAATCGAATCGGCTACAAGCAAATTAATTATAGGAGGCAATACCAAGTTACGCTTGATCGATGTGGCCGAGAATAAGGTCTTTGTTTTATTAAAAGATGGTTTCGACCATAAATATATTGGGCGTGAGCTATATATTAGAAAACAATTCCCATATATACCCGTTCCTAGAGTGATCGATCTTGCAGAAAATGGTACCTGGTATTCTGAGGATTATATTTCTGGAAAGCCACCTAATAGGTTAGCAGAACTTATCGGTAAACAGATCTTATTACAAGCCATTGAAAAAATTAAGTTAATGCTAGATGAAACACTTAGAGTTACAACTGTTGGTGAATATGCGGATTCGTTATGTCGAAAAGTACATGAGACTATACCTTTTATATTACATATCCAACCAAATGTAGCAGAAAAGCTATCGAAGTTTGCGGCTTTGCTATTTGCGTCTTTAGCCGAACATGTGGATCAGGAATTTACCTTAGCCTATTGCCATGGAGATTTTCATCAGGGGAATATTCTGGCAACCACAGATGAGTACTGGATACTAGATTGGGAATATAGTGGTGAAAAACAAATTGCTTATGACTTGTTTATTTTTTTGGTTGAATCGAGGATGGAAAGTGGATTTTCATCACGATTTTTAAACTTGCTGAATAGCCATTTAGATGAGTTTAAAGCACAGATAGCAGATGGTTGGCCTTCTATAAGTTGGCGTGATAACAACCTTAGAAAGATCTACTTAACCATCTTTTTACTTGAGGAGCTCGTCTTTTATATCGAAGAAAGTGCAAATCCTTTGTTTTATGGGAAAAAGAATATTCTCGAGGGGAGGTGTGATGAGTTTATGAAAATACTCCATCATATGCAACGCATTAAATTTCTGTAATATAAGCCGATTCCTGACTAATCCGGGGCTTTTATAATGCTGACAAAACTTAGCCTTCCATTATTATTGTAAAAATACTGACTTAGGAATTTATAAAGCGGAAAATTGTTGATGTCTAATCATTGATATACAGATACATCAAGCGCTTTCAAACGTTTTGTATTGGGTAGCGCTGATCATTTTATTTTTTGAGCTATTAGAATATATGTTAAATGATCATTTTCTAAAATTAAATTAAATTAAATTAGGTTCTGGGTTCACTAACGTTTATTGCTTACGCAAAGGATATTTTTGTTAAATTTAAATAATGATGCAGAGCATCGGCCATTGATAGGTATTGCGATAGCTTCTTTTAATAGGAAACATCTCCTGAAAGAGTGTCTTGAAGCTATAAGCAAAAGCTCTTATCAAAACATACTTGTATGTGTCGTGGATGATGGAAGCTCTGATGGTACGAGTGATATGTTGGAAGTCGATTTTCCATCAGTTAACGTAATCACCGGGGATGGCAACCTCTGGTGGGCTGCTGCTACAAATAAGGCTATTCAGAAATGCCTTGCCTCTAAATGCGATTACGTTGTCCTTCTTAACGACGACTGCTTGTTGGAAGTTGAAACTCTGGAAAAGTTTGTTGCAAGAGCACAAGATTATCCAGGTGCTGTGATTGCGCCGATAGTAATAGACATAGATAACCGTGATGACGTTTGGTGGGCTGGATCGTCATGGGGTCCACTTAAGTATTTCCCGGGTGTCTGGCTCATTAGGCAGAAATATCCGCATCGTATGCCAATAAAACTCCTACCGATACAGCCGTACAGCACAAGTGAGTTTACAGGACGAGGGACGTTCATCCCAAAAGCTGTTTTTGAAAGTGTTGGGCTTATTGACTCGGATATATTCCCCCAGTACGGTTCAGATAATGATTTCAGCCTGCGGATAACCTCTAGCGGCAATCAGGCAATCGTTGATCCCGACAATAATGTATTACTATATGTTGATGAGGGCGGGCAGAACGTGTCTGGTGGCCTTATGGGTTTGCCGGTCCGATTTTTCAAGCTAATGTTTTTCAGAAGCAATGGCGAGGCCGCGCGCTATTGGTGGAAACTACTTAAAAGACATGCCCCTTGGTATGCGGTTCTTCCATCTTATCTGTTTATTATGATGCTGATGTTTTTGAGGGTATTCAAGTTCTTGCCTTTTATTTACAAACTCACTGGTTTAAAAAAGTAGTACATAGATATGTCAATTAGCACTATTCAGGATGGTCGTAGGCCGTTATTATCTAAATTTAATATCGCTCTTTTTTTCTTTTCGCTGTGGTTGCTTGCGCAACTAATTATCCCTGTGAAATATTTTTCATATTCGTTACTATCAGACCTAGAAATTTTCAAAAATTTGATTCCCGCGATTGCAGTTGTTGTATGCACGCTGCTTCATTTCGAAAAATTGAGATTAAATCGACAGTTTCTCCCTTTCTTTATTTTCGGTTCGTTTTGCGCGCTAAAAGTCCCATTTTTATTGTTTTGGCCGAACAGTACTATTGATGCTTTATATATACCAATGATGTATGTGCTGTGGACTTTACTTATGTTTTCAACCTCACCTGCAGTTTTAGACTCTCTACCTAAGATAAGGTCATTCTTGCGGTGTATGATAATAATATTCAGTATTGTTATTATCATATTTTCTTTTTTTGTAGCTTATTTTAGTATTGAAATGGAGGCGCTTTATCGTGGCGGCAGACTAACTTTTATTTACTCAAACCCTCTTTATTTGGGGGCTATCGCTTATTCAATTCTATGTTGTAGTCTGCTTTTGAGAGAGATGTCTGGCTCGAATTTCGAAAGAAAGATTTTGTTGTTACTTTCAGCTTTGTGCTTGTGGGTTCTGTTCGAGTCATTCTCGCGGACCTTTATGTTGGCGACGGTTGTTTTATTAACTGTATATTTATACGTCAAAAGAGTTCAATTAAGGTTTTTCATAATCTCAACTTCGCTGCTTTTAATGATATTTGGTCTTTCTTTTTACATATTTCAGGTAATTAATTTTGAGAATATCTCTAGTGAGGCTCTAAATTCTGTGTCTTCTGGGCGTATTTTGAACTGGGGTGAAGCACTTTATCAATCCTTTGAAGGTTGGAATGTATTTTGGGGTGGGGACGGTAGCGCCACCTATAATCAGTCCTTATCTACAACTGGTGCTGAATCAGTTGATAATTCTTTTCAACGTTATTCTGTGGACAATACGTACATTGAAGTATTTATAAACAGCGGGGTAATTGGTTTTAGTATCTTTATGTGGGGTCTAATAAATCTTTTGCGATTTAGTAAATCTGCATGCCTAAATATTGACGAAGCTGACCATGAACTGGACGGAATCTTGGCAATTACGTATGCTATTTTAGTTAGCCTAGTGGTCTCCGCTTTATTTTATGGGCATTTTCCATCTTTTGGGAACACCATAAATGCTGCAGTATTTCCTCCAGTATTGTCGGTTATTTTTTTAGCACATCGCCGCCGCAATCAAAAAAGGTAGTTTTATTAAATGGTCCAAAAGTTTATAGCACTAAGTGGGATTGACGGTGCTGGAAAATCCACACAGCTCGAATTATTAAAAGCTCACCTTGAGAACCGAGGTGATGATGTTATTTACCTTTGGACTCGGGGGGGTAATACTCCAGGTACCAATGCCGTCAAAGCTCTGCTAAGGAAGTTTGCAGGGAAGAAACTTCCTCCTTCAGGGCATAGTGAGAAGCGGGACCTTATGCTGAGTAATGGCTTGACTCAAAGGTTATGGTTAACGCTGGCAATATTCGATTTATTGAGAATATATGGATTTTGTATCAGGTGGTGGTTATTCTTAGGTAAGTCTGTCGTTTGTGATCGTTACCTTTGGGATAGTTTAATAGACTTTAAAGTTATGTTTCCCGGCATCAACATTGAGCAATGGCTTCTTTGGAAAATTTTGGTCTGGTGTACGCCAGTTCCCTCAAGATCTGTTTTGTTAATGATACCACTCAAGATATCGGAAGCACGATGCCTGCAAAAATATGAACCCTTTCCAGATACGCCTGAGAGAAGAAAGCGACGCTATCATTTTTATGCACTTGCCTCCAAATTCAATTACTGGGACGCAATTGATTCTACAAGACCTGTTGACATTGTATTCTCAGATATTATTAAATATCATGACTCCTAAAACAATAAAATTTTTAGATCTCTATAATTTACGATATAAATAAATCTTGAGATTCATAAAAGTACTGGCAGGGCTTGCGCATAGAGGCAATCAAGACCGCAGTACTAGACTTAAATTTTTATATAAGAAACTCACATGTATTGGTTAGAGGTGTATGGCAATGATTGCACTAATTAGAAATTACATGCAAATAAGGTAACTTTAAATGTCTAATACTTTGATATCACCCTCACATCTTGAGCTTTTTTTTGAACGGCTGAGTGCGAATTTTGGTCAATTCCTTGTTCTCAGAGGGTATGAGTTTTTGCCAGTCGGATATACCAATGATATCGATGTATTTGTGCCTAAGGAGGACCTCCCTAGGTTTTTTGA
>Ga0209425_10007519_pt1 | contig 10219 bp, 10 predicted proteins | sample COG_05_FD_184749 | JGI IMG/M metagenome (GOLD analysis project Ga0209425, IMG submission 184749) | Pelagic Microbial community sample from North Sea - COGITO 998_met_05 (SPAdes) (version 2) | ecosystem: Environmental > Aquatic > Marine > Neritic zone/Coastal water | place: Helgoland, sampling... | reverse complement strand
AGTATGGCAAATCAGCCAAATGGAAAGAACGCTTGCAGACGGTGGCGTAGTCGTATGTCACTGGCGAGCTACGGCAACTGACGGTGATTTCTCAGCGACTAACTACGGCACTGCTGGCTTCACACCAGATCCTGAAAGCCCTGATTGGGTGGCCTATGACGACATCACTGAAGAAGTAGCTTTAGGCTGGTGCTTCGCTAACGGTGTTGATAAGGACGCTATTGAAGCAAGCCTACAGGCTAACATTGACCTTCAGAAGAACCCAACGCAAGCATCAGGAGTACCGTGGTAATGCTACTACTAGACTACTTAAACGCCCTCACAGCCCTTGTAACGGCCTGTAGCGCCATTACGGCACTCACTCCTACTCCTAAAGACGACAAGCTCATTGGTAAGCTCTATAAGTTCTTAGAGATTGGTGCATTGGTTATCGGTAAGGCTAAAAGATAAATGCAGGAAGAAGCAAAAGTCGCAGTGGACGCACTGGCGGTAACTACGACAGTGTCCACCCTAATGGGCTGGATACCTGCTGTGGCTGCTGCTTTGAGCATTATATGGACTGTCATTAGGATCTTTGAGACGGAGACAATACAAAACTTAATCCATAAAAATAAGGACTCTTAATGTGGAGTACATTGATCTTATTGGATCAATCTGGCCCATCTTTGTGGGCTTCATTGTGCTTGTCCTTACGTTGGGCAGGCTAATGTCTCGTATGGACGTAGTGGAAGAAAAGCTTAAAACTTTGTTTGACCTCTGGAATAATCGCAATGGCTAAAAGATCAGCACCGACTAAAAGAACTATTAAAAGAGGTCAGGACACTTTAGTTGGAACTTCTAAAGGTGGTATGCTTGAAGTTTTAACGGAAGAAACTTCACAGGATTTACCAACCACTCAAACAAGAAACATTAGAGTTGATGATCCTACGGGTTCTATAGGCAATGCGCCTAAAGCTTGGTGGGACGTTGCAGATCCTAAGGTTTACTTTGGTGTACAGGGTGAGCGTAATGCTACACAGCAAGCTAATACAGATAGGTTTATTAAAGAGTGGGAAGAAGTCTCAGACAACAGTAGGACTTCCAGAAGTACCTTAAACGGTTTAATAGACGGTACTTATGATGCTAGTTTAGTAGCTGACAACTGGGGTTCTAACACATCTTTAAGTGGCTTAGAACAAGTAAAGAGTTACTCAGACACCATAGGTGAATACGGTGGTGACTTCGGGGCTTACTTGCGTCAAGAGTGGGATAACTTTAACACTTCTCAGGGTGTGGACTTAGGTGGTCTAAACACCTCTCCAACAATAGGAACTGTAGCCTCAGACGGCCCTAGTGGGCGAGCGTCCATTGAAACTCCTGCAAGATTGTCCATGCAGTCTTATGTGGATGCTATTTCATCAGCAGCTCAGGAAGCAGGTACGCCGTTAAAGGCTGTTTTACCTGATGGTTCTATGTATGAGCTTAACTACGGACAGTTTGATGACGTAGCTTTAGGAGCTTATAAACAGACACAAGAGCCTATGTCTACTGCTACTAAAAATGCTTTAATAGCTGGGAAAGTTTTTGCTTCAGTAATCCAGTCAGTTTTGTTAAATGCCGTAGGCGGTGCATTAAAAGAATTAGCAGGTATTTCAGCGCCAGCAGGTAGTACTCCAGCAGCGCCTTCATCTAATGGAACAATTTTTAACTTTACACCAGAAAACACTGGAGCAGTAATTACTAATGGAGAAGAAGTATCCAGTTTTTTAGGCTCTCTTATAGATGTAGTTACAGATCCTAATTTATACACTGAAAGTCTTTCAGATATAAACAAAGATTTAGACACAGGCCCTTCCGTAGTACCAGAAGACGTAATAACAGAAGAAGAAGTATCTTTAGACGCAGACCCAGACTTAATGGGAACTTCAACCGTTGAAGAAACCATAGGTAACGAAGACTTTACTACTGCTCCTTTACCTACTCCAGAAATTATAGTTGACGAAGTACCTATAGCCGAAATACCTATAGAAATAACAGAACCTGAAGTAGACATAGAAGTAGATCCTTTTCTCCCAGAACAACCCGTAGAAGCTACTGATGAATCAGCGGCTGACGGTGGCGGGGGTGGCGCTGAAAGCGGAGGCGCTAGTACCGCTGCCCCAACTACTCCAACTACTGAAGCTACTCCAACTACTGAAACTGCTGAAACTACTCCAGATACTGAGGTTCCTCCAGCTCGTGGTGAATCAACAAACGTAGGAGACCCAGATAAAGAAGCCACATCATCGCCTGACCCTTTTTGGAAAGTTGAAGACGGTGTTGTTTATATTTACAGGAGGCCTGACGGTTGGCGAATTTGGCGTGGTCGCTTTGATGACGATCCTAGCCCCCCACATCCTATATTTCTTCCTACGGAAGACGGTGTTTACGGGGAACATGGGGAAGTTATTAGTGAAGAAACAGTAAATGAAGGACTACCCGCAGAAGGCGAAGAAGACGTTGCTGAAGAAGAAAGCGTTATCGACGTAGGAGGTAATACCCAAGTTGATCCTGCTGTTGTCTTACCTGAGGTAGTTACCCCAGTACCTGAGGTAGTTACCCCAGTACCTGAGGTAGTTACCCCAGTACCTGAGGTAGTTACAGAAACTCCAGAAGCAGTAGACCCTCTTGAAGAAGTTGTTGAAGAAGTCAGCGTCGGAGACATTGTTGACGAAGACGTAGTAGATATAGGAGGCGCTGTAGACGGAGGTGGCGCTGGTACTGACGGAGACGGTATAGACACAGGCGACGGCGGGGAAGCTGGTGGTGGCGATGATACTGGCACAGGAGACGGTGGTGGCTCTGGTGCTGGAGATGGGTCTGGAGACGGTGACGGCACTGGGACAGGCACAGGTACTGGAGATGGCGCTGGGGATGGTGACGGTGACGGAGACGGCTCTGGTGATGGCGACGGTAGCGGCAGTGGAAGTGTACGCTCTGGTGGCGGTGGTATGTTAGGCGGTGGACAGCCCTATATGGGAGGAGTTTCTTATCAGCTTCCCGGTTTTACAGGAGTCCAGTATCAACCAAAAGACTACACTGCTGAACTTGATCGAATCATTAATGAAAGTTTGTTTAAAGGAATGATCTAATGACTTATTTAGATTTAGTTAATAATGTGCTTAGGAGACTACGAGAAACAGAGGTTTCTTCTGTTCAGTCTACTTCCTACAGCAAACTAATCGGAGACCTTGTTAATGACGCTAAGGACCTCGTAGAAACCTCGTGGGACTGGTCTGCACTTAGGACTACCCTTACAATCACTACTACGGCTGACGTATTCAACTACTCTTTAACTGGTAGCCAGAATAATATCAAAGAACTAAACGTGTTGAACGATACGTCAAACTTAATAATGCAGTACCAGACTAACAACTGGTTTGACTCACAGTTTCTCTTAGGAAACCCTGTCTCTGGTGCACCTCTGTACTACACGTACAACGGTGTTGACACAGACGGTGACACGTTAATCGATGTTTACCCTAAGCCAGACGGAGTTTACTCCTTACGTTTTAACTGTGCGTTACGTAACCCTGACTTAAGTGCTGACACCGACACGCTAAAGATACCTCCTATGCCTGTGACGCACCTTGCTGTAGCTTTTGCTTCACGAGAACGTGGGGAAACAGGTGGTACGTCCAGTACTGAGTACTTCTCAATGGCTAACAAGTACTTGTCCGATGCTATTGCTATGGACGCCGCTAGACACCCCGAAGAAACTATCTTCTACACGCCTTAAGGTACTTATATGGCACAAGAACTCAAAAGTATTAATCTTGTAGCACCTGCGTTCCAAGGCATCAACACTGAGGACGCACCGTTAGCTCAGGACCCTTCCTTTGCTGAAACAGCAGACAACGCTGTTATCGACAAGAGAGGGCGTATTGCAGCACGTAAGGGTCACTTGGTCATCACAACTGATAAGACGCAGCTAGGTAGTGACTTCTTAAGTTCTATCAAGGAGTTCAGGGACGACGCAGGTAACACCGAGATTTTCTCAGTAGGCAACAACAAGATTTTCAGTGGTACAACCACGTTAGCTGATGAGACTCCCGGCAGCTACACAATTACTGCTGATGACTGGAAGATGGTCAACTTTAACGACAGCATCTACTTTTTCCAGCGTGGCTACGAGCCTCTTATTTACAACAACATTGCAACTGTTAATCCCGGCGGCACTAACGGGGACGTGTTGCAACTAAGCACAGTCACAGGTGCAGCCGGTGTTACCTCTAGCATGTACGGGAATGAAGTCCTAGCAGCTTACGGTAGACTCTGGACTGCTGACTTTGCTACGGATAAATCAACTGTTTATTGGTCTGATCTTTTGATTGGTCATGACTGGCTAGGCGGGACCTCTGGGTCCATTAACTTGTCTAAAGTATGGCCCGATGGTCATGACGAAGTTGTCGCACTAGCTGCTCATAATAATAAATTAATTATCTTTGGACAACGTAGTATCGTAGTTTATGACGGTGCTGACGCTCCTGCTACTATGGCTCTGTCAGACACAGTAGTAGGTGTAGGCTGCGTAGGCAGAGACACTATACAACATACAGGTGTAGACGTAATCTTTTTGTCTCATACAGGCTTAAAGAGCTTTGGAAGAACAATCCAAGAAAAGTCCATGCCACTAAGCAGTTTATCCAGTACAATTACTACAGACATTGTTCAGGTACTCAGAGAAGCAAATGAAGTCTTTAAGTCTGTGTACCACCCAGAAGAAAACTTCTACTTGCTTACTTTCGTAAACCAAAACATTACCTATTGTTTTGACGTAAGAGGAACATTAGAAAATGGGGCGTACAGAGTTACACGCTGGCCCGGAACTGGTTTTACTTGCTATGAACGAAAGAGTGAAGGTACTTTGCTCATAGGAAGTTTACAAGGAATTGGGCAGTACTCAGGGTATCTAGACAACGGGGGTTCGTACAGTTTTAAGTACTTTAGCCCTGAGTTGTCTTTTGGTGATCCTTCTAAGCTTAAGTTTTTAAAGAAAATTAGACCGACGATAGTAGGTGGAAGTAGTTTAGACATTTTACTAAAGTGGGACTATGACTTTGGATCTGCTTACAACACAAGCGTAATCACTTTAAAAGATCAAGCAATAGCTGAGTTTAATGTAGACGAATACACAGTAGGTCAGTTTTCTGACGGGATTTTAACGTCTAAAGAAGCTGTAAACACTAACGGCAGTGGTGGAACTTTAACTATTGGCATGGAAACTAGCATTAGTGGAAACGAACTGTCTTTACAGGAAATCAACGTACTTGCACTGGTAGGTAAAACAATATGAGCAACTATACTAAACTAACGGATTTTGCCGCCAAAGATAATCTGTCTTCGGGAGATCCTAATAAAATCGTTAAAGGAACTGAGTTTGAAACTGAGTTCGACAACATTGCAACGGCAATAGCTACAAAAGCAAACACTGCTAGTCCTACGTTTACAGGGACTGTCACAATTCCCGCGCTAACCTTTACTGGAACACTGGCAACTGGGACGATTAACGGAGGGACTTACTAATGGGCTGGTTTGAAGATTGGATAAAAGGCGGCGATGTTGTTTCTGATATTGGAGGCGGGGCATTAGGAGCTGCTGGATTAGCCTTTGCTAAAAAAGGGTATGAAGACGTAGGAGCAGTCGGCGAACGTGCTTTTTCTGAGTTTGCAGGAGAAGGTGGTTTAGCAGATAAACTTTCAGGTATGCTGGAGTTTCAACCGTACACCGTTACTTCTGCTACTGGTGGTCAGTTCGGCATGACACAGGACCCTACTACGGGCCAGATGACTTACCAACTGGCTACTTCTCCTGAAGAACAAGCATACCAACAATCTTTGTTTGGTGGTGCAAGCCAGTTAGCTCAACAAGCTACCGCCCCTTATGACCCTCGGTACGAAGAACTAGCTAATCAAGCTTATGGGGGTGTAGGTGCTTTAATGACACAAGCACAGAAAGCAGCTATAGACGCTGGGTCTATGGACAGAGGTGCTAGAGAAGATCAAGTTTATGAACAACTCAGGGCCTTACAGTCCCCTGAAGAAGAACGTCAGCGTTTAGCTTTAGAACAACGTATGGCTGCTCAGGGACGCACAGGCGTACGTACGGCACAGTTTGGTGGTACTCCTGAGCAACTAGCGATGGCTAAGGCTCAAGCAGAGGCTCTGAATCAAGCGTCCCTTATGGCTATGCAACAGTCAGGCGCTGAACAACAACAAGCACTACAAAGAGCTGCTAGTTTACAAGGTTTAACTTCTGGTATGTTTGGTATGGGTACGCAAGCTAGAGCGACCCCTAGAGAACTACAATCGATGGACCTGCGAAATATGCAAGGAATGATGACTGCTGGCTACGTGCCACAAGCTCAGTTGCTCAATGCGTTACAACCCGGAATGACCACAGCAGAACGTCAGAGACAAGCATTGTCAGAGCAAGCAGGAGCGTACGGTGAAACTTACGCTACGGGTCTTGAGGCATTGCTTCAGTCTGCACTGGCACAAGCTAACATTTCCGGTGGAGTAGGTGGTCAACTAGGTTCAGCAGCACTTGGCGGCTTGTTCAAATAAGGAGAACACGTAATGGCTAAATTTTCACAACAGTTCTTGGCTAACCTAGGTAGGCCACAAATGGCAGAAAGCTTGTTTGGCTTAGGTGCTGCTATTGGTGGTGTTCCGGGGCAGGCAAAAGAACAACGAAAGAAGCAAGAGTTTAACCAGTTGATGCAGCAAGGGCAGCAAGCAATGGCTTCTAAGGACCCTGCTGCTTTGGCAAATGTTGCCCAGCAGTTAGGTGCCGCCGGTTATCAGAAAGAAGCACAGCAAATGATGCAGGCTTCTAGGGAAGCTTCGGAAAAAGCAACAAGAGTTTCAGCAGGGAGGGACTTGTTAAGCGGTGTTCCTTTACAAATGAGACAAGGTGCAGTAGCTTTGGCAGATCAAGGCCTTATTGAACAAGCTCTGGAAGCACGTGGTTTAGCTCAGACTAGACAAGTAGAGCTGGGGCAGCAAGCTCTAGCAAAAGTTGCGGGTGCTACCGGCGCGAAAATTAGTGAACCTAAGAATCGAGAAAGGTTTTTCAGACTTGCTAAAGCCTATCAAGTACCCCCAGAAAAAGCTTTTGAAATATACAACCAGTTTGCTACTACTGCTGGTGGAGACAGGACAACTAAAGGTGAGGTTGTTATTAGAGACAGCCAAGGAAACTTGTTTACACGGGCTTCTCAATATGATGAACAAGGTAGAGGCAGAGAGGTTATTCTCCCTTTCCCAAACTCCCCTGAAAAACCAGTGGGCGCTTTGACTATTGTCTCAGGAACAACCGGAGGAGGGTTTTTCGATAGGTCTGGGGAAGCAGGCAGAACTACTGTAGAACAGGAGTTTAACAAAGCAAGGGTAGAAGCAGTCGTTCAACTTCCTTCTTTACGACGATCTGCTAAGAACATAAGAGAATCTATTGATTTACTAGACTCCGGAGACGTTACAACTGGTGGTTTTGTCCGAAGAATGTCCAGAGGTCTTGTTGACTTTTTAGGAAAAACGCCTAAAGATATTGGGGAGTTTGAGGCTAGATTAGGGGACATTGTTTTAGCAAAATTAGAGAACTTTCCCGGATCTATTTCTAACCAAGAAAGAGAGTATTTAGTTGAACAGATAGGAAACTATCAAGCTAGTGGTGAGAGTAACTTAGGTAGATTAAAATTCTTGTTAGAACAGGCAGAAGACTTGATGCAAACGGCTATAACATTAGGATCTGCTAAGGACTTTTCTTCTTATCAACAATCTTTAATGCAGCCAGACCTTAGTTTTATTCCTGAAGCAGAAAGGCAAGAAGCTATGGAGGCTTTCCAGAGAGGCGAAGTGTCTGTCCAAGAGCTAAGAGGTATGTACTAAATGGCTAATTTTCAAGAACGACTAGCGTTGTACAGACAGCAGCAGGAAGAAGAGGAAACAACAGGGACTCTTTCTCCTTTTCAAAAAAGGGTTCAACAACATAGGGCGCAAAACCCGACTCTTGGCGAACCTGAAGTACAAGAACCAGAAGGCCCTACGTGGCTCCAGAAGAACTTAGATGTCCCCGGAGGAATGGCTGGTAGTTTAGCCGGGGCAGGCGCTGGTTTTATGGTAGGTGGTCCTCCGGGTGCTGTCATAGGCAGCATTGCTGGGGGTGCTCTTGGAACAGGAGCAGGGACTGTAGTCTCAGAAACCCAGTTCAAAGAGTCTGAGGAAATAGATGCTTATACTTTAGCGGTTGAAAACGCTTTATGGTCTATGGGTTTTGACATGGTTACTTTAGGTTTAGCTTCTAAAGTAAAGCCTATGTACTACGCAGCTAAACACAAGATGGGTCTTAGTGCGGAACAAACAGCTAAAGAAGTTGTTGAGGGTGCTTACGGAGCAGGAAGTAGAGAGTCTTTACAAGCATCTCAAGCTATACTTAATCAAGGAGGTGCAACCCTTTTACCTTCTCAAGTACGATCTAGCGGCTTAGAAAACTTTAAAGAACGCATTGCTTCCGTTGGTTTAATCTCTAGACAAACTATGGAAGACAACTCAAGGGCTGTAAACGAAGTAGTACAAGACGAACTCACTACTTTAATCAACCGGAACGCACCGGGAATGGACGCAGATCCTTATGTCATGGGAGAAGCTTTTTACTCTCTTATTAAAGCAGGAGAAGACGCAGTACAGCAGTCGTACCTTAAGGGACTAGACGAAATAAAGACAAACCTTGGGGTAGGCTTAGGGCAGCGAGTAGACGCTGCTACTATCTTAGATCCTGTTACTAAGTACTTAAAAAATAAAAAGGGAGAAGCAGTAGACGAACTGAGTCCAGAATCAATAGACTTCTTGAATCAACAGTTGTCTAGGCTTCGGAGTTTACCGGAGGGTACTTTCCCGGTGTCTGAGCTAATTACTTTAGACAAGTCGTTTACTCAGCGAGTGACAGCTAAATTTGGCCCTGAAGGTGCAGAAAGAAACGCTGTTGTGCAAGCAGAGCTGGCAGACGTAGCTACTCAGATGCGTGGGGCCATTTATGACGCTATGGTTAAAGTTAGCCCAGATGCGGCAGAGTCCTACAAAACTTTAAAGGCTGCTTACGGAGAAGGTATAAACGCCCTGTATCCAAAGATTAACAAGGGCTTTATAAGGGCTGCTAATCAAGGGAGCTATCTTGGTTTAGGGAGCCTAGCGGCTAAAGCGACTAACTTAAATCAACTACAGGCGCTTAGAGGCAGTCTACAGACAGCTTTTAAAGAAGCTTCTAAAGACTCAACCGATGCTCTGCCTTTTAATTCAGCAAGTGAAATAGACGAGTTGTTCAAAAGAGGTTTCTTGTCTTCTAGACTCTCTTCCGTTTTTAACGAAAAGTTTTTAATCACGGACCTGAAGTCCTTGGCTAACAAGTTGGACATTCCCGCTGAAAACGCGAAGTTTAAGTACATCTTAGGGAAAGACTACGGGCGTTTTAGACAGATGATGAACATTGTCCTAGAAGCTTCTGAATCAGCATCAGGGGACTTTGGCATCCTGATGCTAAGAAGTGCAGAAGCAGGAGGCGTTAGAGGAATCGCTGGTCAGCTCGCGTCTGCGGCTACTGCTGGTGGTGCCGCTGCTGCTGGCTTTGTTTCCCCTGCTCCTGTACTTGCTGCCGGTGCTGCTGCTTTATTTATACCACAAGTTTTTGCTAAAATTGCTACCAATCCAGCCTACATAAATAGGCTAATAGCCTTAACTGGTAAAAAATCTCAAGGATTAGAAGCAACTTCGGTAGCTGCACAGCTTCTAGTTGCTGACGTTTTTTACTCAATGGCTGACGAAGAAAAGAACGAAATGATGCGGTACTTGTCTGAAGTTGCAAAACAAGGGATGGAATAATATGGGAATGTTGGCAGACATAAAAAGAAACTTTCAAACAGCGGTTGACAGACAAGACCAAGAAGGGCAAATGTACGACAGAGGAGAAATTAATCCTTTACAGTACGGCTTAAGGACCGCTGGTAATGCTGTCGATGCTACTCTTGGGAATGTTGTGGGAACAGCCGCTGACTATTTAATTCCTGACGGGGTTGAGAAGCTTGTCGGTGAGGCAATTATGAACTCTCCTCCGGGCGTGTTTCAAGACCACCTACAGTTAGGAAACAAACTGGCTACCCAATACCCTGAGCAAGCAAGGGACGCGTCTGCTATCGCGTCTGTAGCTG
>Ga0209425_10007518_pt1 | contig 10219 bp, 9 predicted proteins | sample COG_05_FD_184749 | JGI IMG/M metagenome (GOLD analysis project Ga0209425, IMG submission 184749) | Pelagic Microbial community sample from North Sea - COGITO 998_met_05 (SPAdes) (version 2) | ecosystem: Environmental > Aquatic > Marine > Neritic zone/Coastal water | place: Helgoland, sampling... | reverse complement strand
AATTATATATCCATCATTTTTTTTTAAACTGTTAGCTTTCTCAAGCATCTTTAAAGATTTTTCTATATTCGTACCTTTTTCTATCCACGAGTACGCAAGATAGTTGATAACATATGCTTGATCAGGAGATGATTTTAATGAGTCCATTAAATCTTTTTCAGCTTTACTCCAGAGATCTGATTGTTCATAGGCTACACCCCTACCTTCTTTTATTCTTGGATATAAGTAGTGATTTTGATCAATTAATCTTAAAGCTTGAGAATAATATTTGATTGCTTTTTTAAATTCCTTATTATTTTTTAAAAAATTTGCATAATCAAAAATTTCTTTAACATTTGGATTATTTATTTTTTCAAAATTTTTAGTAATAAAGTTGATTGCCTCTTTGTCTTTTTTCTTTTCTTTAAGTATTCTTGAAATTTGTTTTGAAATATACCAATTGTAAAATGAGCCAATATTTAGGTTTTTATTGTAAACTTTTAAAGCTTCATCATATTTTTTCAGATTTAAAAAGTTTTCAGCATACAAAATATCAAAGGACTTAAAGTCACTATTTAAATATTTTGCTATATTTAAATAATAATTTGATAAGGTATACAATCTTTGTTGCGACAGCGAATTTGCCACAATATAGAATATTTCACCAAAAATATCTGTAAGTTTTTTGCAATCGAATTTATTAGTGAAGTATTTTGGTTTCTCAGCTTTTATGTTTTCTTTCAATTGATTAAGAATTAAATTATTAGGAAAGGGTTCAGTTAGCTTGTCAATTGCATCTAAAGATTTTTTTTTTTGATTATTTAAATAAAGGTAATTTGCATAAAAAAATCCATATCTAGAAAAATCAAGTCTACTATTCTCAGTAAGTTTTCGAAAAGCTAGATCTGTATCTTTTGAATTGTAATAACAATGAGCAAAACTATTTTGAATTTTTTTAATACTTTCAAATCTATCTGGTAAATTTTTTATTGAATCTATAGCTTCAGTTTCCTCAATATTAGGAAAAACAATCCAATTATTTAAAGTTATGGATATTAAATCTTGTATCGGATTCTTGTTGTTGTTTTGATTGAGTTTTTTAAAATATTTTTTTGCTATACCTAGCTTATTCTTTTTTAAATAATAGATTCCAATAATCAAATTTGTTTCAAAACTATCTAAATCTTTACCTTCGAGATCTTTCGCAAAATTATATGCTTCGTTAAATTTTTCAAGACTAATTAATGAATAATGATAAGTAAGAGAATAAGGAAAATGGCTTTCCTCTAAGCCTTTGAGTTGCTTAAAATACTTGTATGATTTTATATAATCACTATCTTCTAGAGATAAAACTGCGGAAAAATAGTTAGAAATCTTGTCTGATCGATAAAATTTGTCTAAACTTTTTGCATGTATTACATTAGATATAGTTAACATTATAAAAATGTACAATATAAAACAAAATCTATTTTCTGACTTTTTCATAAATTAAATGACTAAAAAAATTAATAATAAATTAAATAAACTTATTAAATATTATAGTTTAATCAATTATAATCTAATATATGACAATCAGTCTATAAATAGACTTAAAAAAAATAAATTTAAGTTAGCTGGAATCAAAGGAGAATTGCTTCAAAAACTTGAGGGATCGATTAAAAGTATTAAAAACTGTGAATTAAAAAAAAATTCAACCAATCTAGTTTTTTCGGATGGAAATCCAAATTCAAAAATAATGATAATAGGAGAAGGTCCTGGAGCAAATGAGGACAAAGAAGGCCTTCCTTTTGTTGGCAGAGCAGGACAACTTTTAGATAAAATGTTATTTTCTATAAATTTGAATAGAAAAAATGTTTATATAACAAATGTAGTCAATTATAGGCCGCCAGAAAATAGAAAACCAACAAAAGAAGAAGTAAAAAAATACCTTCCATTTCTTAAAAAACATGTTGAGATAATTAATCCAAAAATAATAATATTGCTTGGTAGCACAGCCTTAAACACAATAATAGGTGACCAGGATGTTATATCTAAAGCTAGAGGTAAGTGGTTATTAAAAAAAATTGGTGAATGCTCTACAAACATAATAGTTTCTTTTCATCCAGCTTTTTTAATGAGGCAACCCGATCAAAAAAAAATGGCTTGGATTGATTTAAAGATGATAAGACAAAAAATATCTGAATTAAAAATTAAAATTGAAAAATAAACCAATAACAGCTGGAGTCGATGAGGTGGGTAGAGGTTGCTTAGCTGGACCCGTAGTGTCTGCTGCTGTCATACTAAAAAATAATATTGATTTGAGTTTATTAAAAGACTCCAAAAAAATAAATTTTAAAAATAGATTGATAATTACAGATCATATAAAAGATAATTCTTCATATTCTATAGGTATAGCTTCTGTTGAAGAAATTTTTAAATTTAATATTTTAAATGCGTCTCTTCTTTCAATGAAAAGAGCGATAGAAAAACTTGTAACAAAACCAGAGTTAATTTTGATTGATGGTAATTTTGCTCCAAAAGGCCTTAAGAATTATAAAACAGTTATTAAAGGAGATGAAAAAATAAAATGTATAAGTGCTGCTTCTATTATAGCTAAAACACATAGAGATTTATTAATGATTAAACTATCTCAAAAATTTAAAAATTATTCATGGGAAAGAAACTTTGGGTATGGAACTAAGGCACACATGGAAGGTTTAAAAAAATATGGAGTCACCCATCATCACAGAAAGGGTTTTAAGCCAATACACAATATGTTGTTTGATTGAAATTTAAATACACAAGGGAAATCATTTTTCACGTAAAATAGTTTGACCCTGAATTCAATTTAGAGTTGAATCTATTTAATGTCTAAATTTCACAACAACATTATTAATGGCGACTCACTCAAAGAATTAAAAAAAATTCCCAGCAAAACTTTCGATTTAGTTTTTGCTGACCCACCATACAATATGCAAATTGGAGAAACGTTAAGAAGACCTGATTCCAGTAAAGTAGCAGGAGTAAATGATGACTGGGATCAATTTAAAAGTTTTAAGCACTATGACTCCTTTTGTAAAGAATGGTTAAAAGAATGTAAAAGAGTTTTAAAAGATAACGGTAGTATTTGGGTAATAGGTTCTTATCACAATATTTTTCGCCTTGGATATCATCTTCAAAATCTAGACTATTGGCTATTAAATGATGTTATTTGGAGAAAAAATAATCCTATGCCAAACTTTAGAGGAACAAGGTTCACAAATGCACATGAAACATTGATATGGGCTTCAAAAAATAAAAAATCAAAGTATACCTTTAACTATCAGTCTTTGAAATGCCTGAATGACGATTTGCAAATGAGATCAGATTGGATGCTTCCAATTTGCAGTGGTAAAGAAAGACTAAAAAAAAATGGGAAAAAAATTCACTCCACGCAAAAACCAGAGTCACTTTTACATAGAATTATTTTAGCTACAACTAATAAAGAAGATGTTATTTTAGATCCTTTCTTGGGAACAGGTACTACAGCTGTGGTAGCTAAAAAATTAGGAAGAAAATTTTGCGGTATAGAAAGAGATAAGCAGTACTTTAAAGTAGCAATTAATAGAATAGTAAAAACTAAAGTTATCGAAGAAAATTATTTAGATACTGTTGAAAACAACAAATCTAAACCAAGGATACCTTTTGGTTCTTTGGTAGAGATGGGAATTCTTAAACCAGGAACTGTTTTGTTCGATCCAAAAAAGAAATTTAACGCAAAAATAATGGTTGACGGAAGCATTAAACATAAAGAAGCTGAGGGGTCTATTCATAAAGTTGCAGCTAAAATTATGGGTACAGAGAGTTGTAACGGGTGGACTTACTGGCATTGTGATATTAATGGTTCTATGGTGCTTATAGACAATCTAAGACAAAAATTTATTTCTCAAAAAGGAATTTAATTTTTGTAAACCTCTCCAAGGTAATTTCTAATAAATCTCTTATTTTTAACTAAGCGTTTCAAAATCATATTTCTTAAAAACTTAAAAATCGAGCTGCTAAAATGAAATGCAAAGAAATTAAAATTAGATTTTTTTTTAATTATTTTTACTCGCTCAGATCTTCTTCTGTGATAATATTTGTGTACATCTTTATTATTTTTTTTTAATAAATTAAATAACTCATAAGCTCCTTCTATTGATTGTGATGCTCCCTGAGCTAAAGTTGGAAGAAATCCAAAAAAAGCATCCCCTAGATAAAATATTTTTTTGTTAGATGAAATATTAATTCTTTGGGATTCATATAAAGGCCATGACTGAAAGTTACCCTTAAATAGGTTTTTTAAATTTTCATTTTGACTCAGTAATTTTCTGTCTAAAATTAATCTTAGGTTGTCTGGATTAAAATTTTTTTCTCTCAAAGTGCAAACTAAATTCAATTCATTTTTTTTATTTATTGGATAAATGACAATGTGTCCTTTAGAGGCCATAAATAAATTTATATTATTTTCATCAATATCTATTCCTGTTTTTGGCTGGAGAATTGTTCTAATTGCAATAGCATTTTTAAAATTAGGTTTACTTTTAAAAGGTTCAAAAAAAGATCTTGTATTAGAAAAAATACCATCTGCGACTATAATATAATCTACTAAATCATTCGTATTATCATTAAAATTTATCAAAAATTTATTATTAACTTCTGAAACTCGATTTATTGTTTTTCCAAAACGAAGATGCTGAGCGTAAATTTCATCTTTTAAAAATTTTATTAAAACTGACCTTCGTAGCGTAGTATATTTAGCATCCTTTGTATTGAACTGTGAAAGATTCAAATCACAAATCTTATTATTTTCTATTGAATAAAAATTTAAATTTTTTGGTTCATAATAATCTTCAGTTTGAATTTTTTTAAATTCAATTTGATTTAATATAGAAATGCTATTGGGTGCTAATTGAATACCAAAACCCTCTGCTAAAGATAACCTATCTTCTTTCTCATAAACTATAAATTCAAAGTTAGAATTTTTTTGAATAAAATTAGCTAGAGTTAATCCAGCTATTCCTGCACCAATGATTGCTATTTTTTTTTTCATTAAAATAAAGTTGAAACCTGTATGAATATTTTTTTAGTAAATGTAGGAATAAATTCTTTATTTTTATCTATTGAACACCAAGTAAAAGAGGGAGGAATTTTGTTCGAAAATTTGTAATATAAATTAATATTAAGTTTTTTGTTTGAAATTGATTTTTTATATTTTTTTAATAATTTCCAATTTCCCTTGTTAATGTTATTTTTTGTCTCCTTAATTTCAGGTAAATTGAAATTTTTTAAAAAACCAAGATTATTTTTTTTAGTCAAAGCTATTTGTTTTTTTTTATTGATATAACAAAAAATATCGTAATTTTTATTTTCTACAGTTTTGTTGTTTACAGTTTTAATTTTTTTTGATGATCTAAAATATTTACAATATCTTTTTAAATTGCAAACAGCACATTTTGGATCTTTAGCCCTACAAACTAATGCACCAAACTCCATAAGTGCTTCAACAAAATCTGAATTTCTTTTTGTATGAAATAATCTATCCTTGTTTATTTCAATTAATTGGTCAAAGTTAATTTTAGAATCAGTTTTATTTAAAATTCTTCCAAATACTCTTTTAACATTTCCGTCTACTGCAACTGTTGGTCTGTTGTGTACTAGACCAAGCAATGCATTAGCAGTATAACTTCCTACGCCTGGGAGTGTTTTAATTTCTTTGACTACTTTTGGTAATTTTGAATTATATTTATCTACTAACAATTTCGAAGTTGATAAAAGATTCCTTGCTCTTCTGTAGTAACCAAGGCCCTCCCATAATTTTAAAATTTCTTTTTCACTGCACTTTGAGAGTGAATTAAGCGTCTTAAATTTTTTAGTAAATTTACCAAAATAAGGAATTACTGTTTTCACCTGTGTTTGCTGCAACATAAACTCACTTAGAAGCCTGTAATACAGCTTTTTAGGGGAATTTTTGCTAACACGCCAGGGTAGATTCCTTTTATTATTATCGTACCATGCTAGAATTTTTTTTGGTAAATTATTGTTTAAATGCATAATAAAAAAAACAATACTAGTAAAAGTAAAAATATCATTCAAGGACTTAGGCCATTTTCAAGCGCTGTGCCGCATGGATTAAAAAAAATTTTAAGGAAAGGTGGGTATAACTTTTCTAATATAGTTGATAGTTGGTCAAAGATGGTGGGAAATGATATGTCAAAAATATGCTACCCGGTAAAGATAAGAGCTGGAAAAGACCCGGGAAATAGCACGCTTGTTTTAAACGTAATACATGGAAATGAACTAACAGTTGAGTATAGCAAACAAGAAATAATTGAAAAGATTAACAGTTTTTTTGGTTATAACTCTATAGGTGACGTAAAACTAAAAATTACTCAAGAAGAAATAAATATGGCTAAAAAAATAAAAGATAATGACAAAAATATCTCGAACAGCTTTGAAAACGTAAATGAGATTAAAAACAATAATTTAAAAAATTCGCTTAAAAAATTAATAAAAGCTTTTAATGATAAAAAAAATTAAATATAGTCTATCAGTAATAATCTTGCTTATGTTTGCTAGTTTAAATTCATGGGCAATAAATAATAGTGTTTTAAAAATTGGTGATAAAGATGCTAAGGTCACCGTTAAGGTTTTTTCTTCACTTACTTGTCCTCATTGTGCCACTTTTCATAACAAAGTGTTTAAGAATTTGAACAATGAGTACATTGTAAATAATAAGATTAACTTTGAGCACCATGCTTTTCCTCTTGATTTAGCAGCTCTTAATGCAGAAAAAATACTTAGATGTACGAATGGAACAAAAAAAAGTTTTCAGTTATTAAATGAAATTTATTTAAAGCAAGATCAATGGGCTGTTGGCTCTGACATTAATGTTATCAATAAATCTATCAAAGAAATGGGTAAAAAATATGGTTTGGATGAAAAAAAAATGAACTTATGTTTAGATGATGAAAAAACCCAAGATCAAATATTAAATGAAAGAATTGAAGCACAAAAAAAATATAAAATTAGCTCTACACCTACTATTTATATTAATGAAAAAAAATATGATGGCAAACACGACTATAAAAAATTTAAAAAAGAATTGGACAAATTCCTTAAATAATGAAATTTAAAAAATTAGAAATAACAGGATTTAAATCTTTTTTTGACAAAACAACTTTCTTAATTGAAGATGGTCTTACAGGAATAGTCGGGCCGAACGGATGTGGAAAATCAAATATTGTAGAGTCTTTAAGGTGGTGTATGGGAGAAACATCCGCAAAAAGTATGAGAGGCTCGGGAATGGAGGATGTTATCTTTTCGGGTACATCCAATAGACCAGCAAAAAATATATCTGAAGTTTCAATCTTAATAACAAATAATGATAAAAATGGACCTCTTCAGTATAACGATTTAGATGAAATAGTTGTTTCAAGAAAAATAGAAAGAGACAAAGGATCAAAATATTTTATGAATGGAAAAGAAGTAAGGGCTAGAGATGCTCAAACATTTTTTGCAGATTTATCAACGGGAGCACACTCTCCTTCATTAATCAGCCAAGGTAAAATAGGTATGCTCGTTACTTCAAAACCTTCGGAAAGAAGATCTGTTTTAGAGGAAGCTGCTGGCATAGCTGGAATACATGCAAGAAGGCATGAAGCAGAAACTAGGCTTAATGCTGCTGAAAATAATTTGAAAAGAGCAGACGAGCTGAAAAAACAGCAGGAAAAGCAACTTGAAAATTTAAAGAAACAAGCCGAAGAAGCGACAAAATATAAAGAAATTTCAAAAGAAATTAAAAATATCGAGTCTGGTTTGTATTATTTAAAACTTAAAGAAATAAACAAAGAGAAAGAAGTTATTCAAGAAAAGCTTGGAGAACAAGATGATGAAATAAGTGCTGTGAAAATTGATTTAAATCACAACAACACTCTCATGGAAGAGGAGTCTAAAAGATTATCCCCCTTGAGAGATAGAAAAATGGAAAGTTTAGCAAAACTTCAAAAAATTAATTTAGATATGTCAAATTTAGATGAAGAAGAAATGAGAGTTAAAAGCCTTAGCGTAAAACTTCAAAAATCAATGGAAACTATTCAATCTGACCTTGAAAGGGAGAAAAGTATATCGCTAGATGCTGAGCTTAATGAAAAAAGAATTTCGAAAGAAAAAGATGAATTGTTAAAGACCGAAAACGAATTAATTGAAGTAGAGTCTAATTCAACTAAAGAATTGAATAAATCAAAAACACAACTTGATGAGCTACAAATTCAATTAGATACAATGCTAGATAAAATAGAGGGATATATTGATCAGGATAAAAAATTAACGAAAGATATTTTTCAAGAGTTAAAACAATTAGTAAAAAAAATAACTTTATCTCAAGAACAATATGCTGAAAAATATGGAAAAGATAAATCTATTCAAAGCGACTCGATTAAAAGAAAAGAAAGAATTAAGAATATTGATGTTGAACTAGAAAATTGGAGAAATTTAAAATCAAATTCAGAAAAAATGATTGCTGAATTAAATGAAAGAAAAAATAAACTTCAAACAGAATTAATCGAAAATCAGAAGAACCCTGAAAAAATAGCAACTAACAAAGGACAAAATATTCAGAATCTTGAAAATACGAAAAAACTTACTGAAGAACTCGAAGAAGAACTTAATAAGGCAGAAGAAAAATATAATGTAATTAATAAAAATATTAACGGTATACAAGAAAAGCTTTCTGTTTTAAGGGAAAATAAAGCCAGAAATGAAGCAACTATTGAAGGAATAGAAAATAGAAAAAAAGATTTAATGTATACTGTCAAAAATGAATTAGAATTAGAAAATGAAAATAATCTTTTAGCTAACTCAGATTTAAATGATATTGAAAGTGATAATTTTCCCACAATAAATCAGCAGGAAGATAAGCTGGAAAAAATAAAAAAAAACAGAGAGGCACTTGGTTCTGTAAACTTAAGAGCAGACGAAGAAACAAAAAAATATCAAGATGAAATAAAAAAAATGGAGGATGACAGGGCAGATCTATATTCTGCAATAGTCAAATTAAAAGCTAGCATAAATGAATTAAACCAAAAAGGTAGAGAAAAACTTTTAGATGCATTTACAAAAGTAAATAGAAAATTTAATGAGGTTTATACAAAATTATTTAGTGGGGGCAGTGCTAAGCTAGAGCTTGTTGATTCAGACGATCCATTAGAAGCTGGACTTGAAATGTTAGTTTCACCTCCAGGAAAAAGACTTCAGTCGATCACTCTACTTTCTGGAGGAGAACAAGCTTTAACAGCTTTGTCTTTGATCTTTGCTGTTTTTTTAGTTAACCCATCGCCGATTTGTGTTTTAGATGAAGTAGATGCACCTTTAGATGATGCAAATGTTACTAGATTTTGTTCATTGTTAGATGAGTTAACAAAAATAACAAAAACTAAATTTGTAATTATTTCTCATCATGCATTAACAATGTCACGAATGCATAGACTTTATGGGGTTACGATGCCTGAAAAGGGTGTTAGTCAATTAGTTGCAGTTGATTTACAAAAAGCTGAAGAGCTTGTAGCCTAAACACATATGGTAGATTATAAAGACTTCAAAACTCGCCTTAAAATTGAAAAAAATAGACTTAAGAAAAATAATTTAGACGATAACGAAAAAAGAGGCTCATTTATGGGTACTGCTTTTAAATTAGGAACAGAATTTGTTGCCGCAGTTGCAGTTGGGACAATAATTGGGTTTATTTTAGATACCTGGTTTGATACTAAACCTTGGTTAATATTAATTTTCTTTTTTTTGGGTTCAGCTGCCGGAATGTTAAGTATTGTAAAAGCAGCTAAAAGAATGCAAGAAGAAGAGTAACTAGGAAAAATTTATGGCTACAAATCCAATGCACCAGTTTAGCGTTCATAGAATTGGACCTGAAATTAAAATAGCTGGTGTTGATCTTTCTTTTACGAACGCAAGTTTGTTTATGGTTATTAGTGCATTAACTATTTGTATTTTTTTACTATTTGGAACCAAAGAAAAGAAACTAATACCAAGTAAATTGCAATTAATTGCTGAAATGTTTTACAACTTTGTTGCAAAGATGATAAGTGACACGGCTGGCTCAAAAGCTAAGCCATACTTTCCGTTTATATTTAGTTTATTTATGTTTGTTCTTTTTTGTAACATGATAGGAATGCTTCCTTATTCATTTACAGTAACAAGTCATATTATTGTAACATTATTAATGGCAATA
>Ga0209425_10007514_pt1 | contig 10225 bp, 8 predicted proteins | sample COG_05_FD_184749 | JGI IMG/M metagenome (GOLD analysis project Ga0209425, IMG submission 184749) | Pelagic Microbial community sample from North Sea - COGITO 998_met_05 (SPAdes) (version 2) | ecosystem: Environmental > Aquatic > Marine > Neritic zone/Coastal water | place: Helgoland, sampling... | reverse complement strand
AATTTATGGAAGCTAAAAGTGTAGAAATGCTAAAAGGAAATTTTGATGTTACAGTTGATAAAAGCTTATCCTTAAATCATAACGAATTAAAAAAAATAATTAGTAATTTTGATATTTTAATTGTTAGGAATAAAACACAGGTAAATAAAGAAATATTAGAAAATGCATCAAGCTTAAAGTTTATTGGACGCCTAGGGGTTGGTTTAGATAATATTGATACTGAGTATTGTAAAAATAATAATATTCATGTTATGCCAGCAACAGGTATGAATGCAGACTCCGTTGCAGAATATGTGATTAATAGTTCACTTTCTTTATTAAAAAATGTGCCTTTAATGCATCAAGAAACCTCTCTGGGAAATTGGCCTAGGACTTCAATTTCTTCAAGAGAATTAAATGGTAAAATATTTGGCTTAATGGGTTTTGGTTTAATTGCTAAAAAAGTGAGCACCTTGGCCAAAATATTTAATGCTCACATAATTGCTTATGACCCATTTATTGATTCAAGTATTGCAAGTGAATTTAATATAAAATTAGTTGATATAAATGAGATATTTGAAAGGGCTGATGTTATTTCTATTCATTTACCTCTAACACCAACTACTAAAAACTTATTAAATTATGATGCTTTTACAAAAATGCAAAAACAACCAATTATTATTAATTCCTCTAGAGGGTCTATAATTAATGAAGATGATTTATTGAGAGCTTATGATGAAAAACTAATTTCTGGCTTTGCTTTAGATGTTTATGAAACTGAGCCAGCACCAAAAATTTTTTTAAATAGTATAAAGGATAATGCTAATTGCATTCTTACCCCCCATATTGCTGGAGTTACAGAAGAATCAAATATTAGAGTGAGTGATTTTATTGCAAATTCAGTAAAAGAGTTTTTTAAACTATAATTTAAACTCTTCCATAAATACAACCCGGTTTTCTTTTATGGAATTTTCAGCCGCCTCACCTATAGCTACTGACATTAGTCCATCTTTCAGAGACACTTCTGGTTTCTTATTTTTTTGAATAGCATCGATGAAAGCTAAATGTTCAAAATAAGTTGATCCATGATGATGTCCTGCAGCTAATATTTCTTTATCAACTTTGACTTCATTTGACTCAGTAATATTATTTTTTCTAAGACTAATTCTGACTTCTGATGAGTCTTTTCCTGAAGCGCTTGATGGAACAAATGTTTCTATCTTGCCTATATCCCCCACAGCAACTATTTCTTCTTGATATTCAGAGTTTTCTGCAAACATACATAAATCAAGCATTCCTCGCACACCATTTTCAAAATCTACAATCACAAATGCATTATCAATAATATCTGGAGTCTTTCCGTCATATTTTTCTTCTAGATGGTTAACATCTTGATTTCCACTAGCATAAACTTTAGTCGGTTCACTTTGAATAACCAGTCTCATAAGATCAAAAAAATGACAACATTTTTCAACTAATGTTCCTCCAGTATTAACTGCAAATCTATTCCAATCATCTACTTTATGTAAAAAGGGAAATCTATGTTCGCGAATGGAAAGCATTTTTATTTTACCGATTACATTATTATGAACTTCTTTAATTAACTGTTGTACTGGAGGCATGTATCTGTATTCCATCCCAGTCCAAATAATTTTAGAATAATTTTTTGATATTAACTCAAATTTTTTACAATCCTCTGTAGTCGTACATAAAGGTTTTTCTATTAACAAATGTTTATTTGTTTTTAATATGCGCTCTAATATATTCAGGTGTGAAAAATTTGGTGTCGCAATAATATATGCATCTGCAATATTATTACTTATTAATTCATTTAAATCATTATAAAATTTTGTAGAGTCCTTCACTAATGATTCAGTTTGTTTTCTTGAATTTTCATTAGTATCGCAAATTGCTACTACTTCTGCATTCTCAATTATATTGATATTTTCAATATGCTCCCGGCCCATAACGCCAGTTCCAATCACACCATATTTTATTTTATTTGTCATATAGTATATGTTGGTATCTTTAATTGTTTTCCTAAACTTTTAATATCTTCAAGCACATTGCCATAAGTAAAACCAACATGATGCTCTAAACCACTTAAAAATAAATTTTTTATTTTCTTGTGTGTATTTTTACCTAAACTGATAACTCCTGAAGTTCCAGAAAATGAGTTTTTTCTTTTAAGTACTTTTCCATTCATGACGATAAATTTTAGTTTATTTTCTGACTTTGAAACACGGAAAATTGTTATATCACCAGATTTAAATGCAAAGTTATGCAGAAGAGGCTTCCTTCTATTTGAATGCACTGTGGCACTAGCTGTATCTTTTTCAGCCATACTTATCGGCGCAAGACCACAATGCCAAAAAACAGTAGTGTTATCTTTCTCATCCACATCAACAATATCGACTAATAAAGCAGGTTTATTATTTAATTGATTTAATATGTTGCAGGTTAAACTTCCAAGTACATCAGCTTCACAGGCAGAGCTTATTTTATTTTCATTCATCATCGCCATTGGTCCGCAGGAAGCGCAACCATATTCTGTAAACATCTCAGGCCAACAACGAACAGCAAATGCATCAATATTTTGTGTTTGTTGAATTTTTTCAAGACCATGGAATAGAGATATACTTTTATTCAATTCTTTTTGATTTACTTGATTAGTGTGTTTAAGGTTTTTGCTTATATTGTTTTTAGTTACACTTATTTCTTTTTTATCAACTTTACTGGAAATATTAAATAAATTCTGCAATTTTATTTTTGTTACATTTACATTAAATTTTGATTTTAATTCTTCATTATTAAAATCACAGGTATCAAATCCTTCAGGTCTTTCACCAATCAGACCTAATTTTGGTTTTTTAAACTCTATTATTTTTTTGTTAACTAACCTTGAATTTATTTTTTTTAAATAATTTTTTTTTGTAAAACTATTTTTTGTTTTTATAAATTTTAATATTTCTTTAGAAAACGACTGTTCATCATTTGTGTAAATTATAAAATTAGAATAAAATTTACTTTTAATTAAGGCATGTAACCCTAAATTTACTCCACAAAGCGAATTCAGCCTTAAGCGACCGCCTGATCTCCTCTCTTTGAATGAAATAAATAAAATCGGTTTTGTAAATTTTTTAACGAATGAAGAAATAAATTTTGCATCAGTAAAAGTTGATTGAATAACTATAAATCTTGTACATTTAATGTTTTTAAAATATTTAATTGCGTTTTCACCAATTTTATCATTAGTTATTAAGTCATCAAAAAATATTATCTTTTTATTTAATTTTGTAAGTAATTTTTTTGTTTTTAATAATTTTTTCTTAGCAAAATCAATATCAAAAGTTTCTCTTGCTAAACTAAAGCACCCGATCATTAAAAACCTTTGTATTTATTTTTGAAATTTAAAGATTTTTTTTGAATTAATTTATTTGCTAAATACTTTTCTAAAGACTGAGCATTTTTTTTTGTGAGTGTATTTAGTTTCTTAACATAATTTGCACTTTCCTTACTCAAGTTATCTGTAATTTTTTTGTAATTTGGATAATCTTTAAAAGCATCCAGCCAAATAGTTCTTCCAGCAAGATATCCAGAGGCACCATTTTTATACGCTAATTTTAAACAATTATAAAAAGATTTTTTACTCATTCCGGAAGAAAGCATGACCCATGGTATATCCTTAGTTGCTAAAGAAAGTTTTCTAAAGGCATCTTGAGTAGCTTTAGTAGATTTATCATTTTCTAATTTATTACTATCTACGGGGCTTTCTAACTTAAAAATATCAACCTTATATTTTGCTTTAGAAAATTCTTTAACACTTTCTATAACATGATTTTGATTTTTATTTTGTTGCTCTTTATAATCTTTTGAGTATCCAGTTTCATTTTTAAATGGATAAACCAATAGCTCTAATAAAAAAGGAATATCATATTTTTCACATTGTTTGCCTATTGTTTCAATATATTCTTTTTGATGTTTAATAGAATTTAGATCTGCATCAGGTCGATACCAAGCTAATACTTTTACAGCATCACCACCTATTTTTTTTATTTTTTCGACTGTCCAATTATTTATATTCTTTGAATATCTTCCTTTTCCTTTTTCTACAAAAACATGATCCTCTAAAGTAACTATTAATCCTTTACTTTTGCTAGTATGGATTAGGTTTGGAATTGAATAAACGGGGTCCATTAATATTGCACTTGAATGCTTAGAGAGGTTTTCTGATATGTGTTTTTTAAACTTAACAACATCATCAAAATTGTAATTCTTTTTTTTCTGTTTAATGATATTAAAAATTGGTGGTCTTTGATCAATAGCCAACATCTCTAAATGATTATTATTATTACATATTTTTTTAATATGTACGTATTTACCGGTTTTATAAGTTTTCATTAAAGAGTCAGTGTTTGATTCTACACAATTTCTATTTTTTAATAATAGAATAGATTTATAAAACAAGATTTTATTTTTTCACACATATTTGCTAATAAATTTCAATAATTTCCGAATAAATCTTAACTTTTTTTCACTTGAATAAATAAACATTAAAGGTAATGTTAAAAAAAATTGGAGGAAATATGATTAAATATTTTTTTAAGGCAGTTTCAGTAACTGCTATTACTATCTCCTTGACTTTGGTTTCTGCAGTTTCTTTTGCTGCCACAGATGTTAGAATTATGTGGTACGGTGATGGTGACAAAGAAAATGTTCCAATTCAAGGACAAATAGATGCATTTAATGCAGCTAATTCAGATATTAACGTTATCCTAGATATCGTTCCTTACGATGCGATTATGAATACTTTACCTATTCAATTAGCAGCTGGTGAAGGTCCTGATATTGCGAGAGTAACAGATCTTGGTGGTCTAAACAAATATTATGCTGATATCACATCGCATGTTGCTAATCCTCAATACTATGAAGATAGCTTCGGTCCTTTTTTAAAGTGGTACCGTAAGGCAGGAGATACAAGCTCAATTCATGGTTTTCATTCTACAATGACTGTTACAGGTCCTTATGTAAATAAAACTTTATTTGAACAAGCTGGTGTTGATCTCCTTGGCCCTGGTGCAACTTGGGCAGAATGGGCAGATGCAGCAAATGCAGTTGCAAGTAAACTAGATATTCCAATTCCAATGGCTTGGGATAGATCAGGTCACCGTGTATCAGGTCCAGCAGTATCTATGGGTGCTCAATATTTTGATGCAAACGGAGATCCAAAACTGGTTGATGATGGTTTAAAAGCTATGACTCAAATGCTTTATGACTGGCACCAAAATGGAACTATGTCTAAAGATCTTTGGGGTTCTGTAGCAGGAACAACATATCATGCTCCTAACGATTGGTGGAATGCAGCTGAAGTTGTATTTATGATGAGTGGATCTTGGCAAATTGGAAGATTTGCTAATGAAGTTGGAGATGACTTTGATTGGTGGGCAGTACCTGCTCCTTGTGGACCAGCTGCTTGTACTGGAATGCCTGGTGGAAACGCATTACTAGCTTTTACAGCAAATGATGCTGTAGGAAGAGTAATGGACTATCTATCAAGTAAAGAGCAACTAGGTGCATTTATTGGAGAAGTTCTTGCAATACCAGGACATCTAGATTTACCTGTTGATTATCAAACAGATGATCCAAATGCTAAGCATGCACTAGAAACTTTTGCTGGTGCTGTGCCTACTATTGATCAAGTTGCGTTTGATCTTCAGGCTCATGTAGATAACCGTATTATGTTCAATGCAATTATTTCAAGATTAGGTCAAGCAATTGTGGGAGAGATGTCTCTAGAAGAAGCTTGGGTGAAAATGGATGAGGATGTTGAAAAACAACTTAAAGAAAAATACGGCGGCTAAGCGTCTTTTTAAATAAATTTAAAAGCTGCTCAATTTGAGCAGCTTTTTTTTCAATAAATCATATGAAAAATATAAGAATTAATATTAAAAGTTTTTTTATAAGAGTTTTTAATATTCCGTTTACATTTTTAATGCATGCCATTGATATTATAATGTGGCCAATACAGAAAATAATTGGTGTTAGGAATATGCCTTATATTTTTTTACTTCCAAATTTAATTTTTTTTGGTTTATTCGTAATTGTTCCACTTGGAGTAAATGTAGCTTTTTCTGTTACAGGTGGTGCTGAATTGCTATTCGCAAATAGAGAGTTCTCAGGTTCTAAACACTATAATTATTTGTTTGATTGTGAAAATTACTTAAATGCAAATAGCTGTACAGAAGATTTTTTTTGGAGAGGAGTTCATAACACAATATTTTTTGTTATCTTTCAAGTAGGTTTAATGATTTTCTTTTCACTTTTAACGGCTGTAATTTTGAATAAAAAAATTATTGGAAGAGGTTTTTTTAGATCAGTATTCTTTTTTCCAGTTTTATTATCTCCAGTAGTAGTTGGTTTAATTTGGCAATGGATATTACTTAAGAATGGAATACTGAATGCTTTTATTGAAGCAAATGGAGGAGATAAATTTTCATTTTTAACAGATCCAGGATGGGCAATGACTTCAAGTATATTTGTTTCAATATGGGCCCATATGGGTTTTTATACATTAATTGTTCTTGCAGGACTTCAGGCAATTCCTCCAAATTTATATGAAGCTGCTGAGATGGATGGTACTAGTAGAGAGAGAACTTTTTTTAGAATAACCTTACCTCTTTTAATGCCTAACTTACTTGTTGTTTTTGTACTTGCATCCATCAAAGGAGTGCAAACATTTGATGAAATATATGTTTTAACTGGAGGTGGTCCTGGAACTTCAACATCATTAATAGTTCAATATATTTTTACTACAGGCTTTGCTTCATCGGGGTCTGTTCAAAACTTTGGTCTTGCTGCCGCAGCATCTATGGTTCTGGGAATTGTTTTATTGTTCCTAACTTTAATTCAACTTTACTTATCAAGAAGTAGAGAAAACAAACATCAAGAGATTTAAATGGGTAATACTGGAAGTTTAATTAAAAATATTGTTACTCAAAAAAAATATAAAGAAAAATATCATTGGACAGATTATTTTTCTTATTTTTATTTATTCTTAGGGGTTTTTTTAATGTTTGGTCCTATAATTTGGTTAGGACTATCTTCTGTTAAAACTCTTGCGGGTATTCAAGAGTATCCCCCAACAATTCTTCCTCTATCACAAATACAAGTTGAAGTAGATGGATATGAAAAACCACTATCGCTGTATAATGTAACGTTAGAGGATGGTAGCACTGCAGAATTAGCTGAAATTAAAAGAGTTGGCATTACTTCTAAAATGGTCGATCCTAACGATACAGAAAAAAAATATAAAATACCCATTGATAAAAGAGAAAAGATAAGAGAGTTTAGTGTTCAGTGGGATAATTATTTAGACCCTCTAAGAAAGTATAATTTTTTACTCTATTTTAAAAATTCTATTTTTGTTACTGTTATTGCAACAATAATAACTCTTATAATAAATTCAATGGCAGCTTATGCTCTCTCCATATACGAATTTAGAGGAAAAAACCTAGCTCTTGTCTTTGTAATTGGCACTTTGTTAATTCCTCTCACAATTATTCTAGTACCGGTCTTTTATGTTATTGCAAATTTTGGAATGATTAATTCTTTGTGGGGAGTCATTTTGCCTGGAGCAGCAACCCCCACCGGTGTATTTTTACTTCGACAATATATGTTAACATTACCCAGGGAGCTTATAGAAGCTGCAAGAATGGATCATGCCAGTGAGTGGGCAATTTATTGGCGAATTGTGCTCCCATTATCAATTCCTGCGATAGCTGTTTTAGCAATTTTCTCAATTATGTGGAGATGGAATGATTTTTTATGGCCGCTTATTGTTCTATCAAAAAGTGAAGTTTATACTTTGCAAATTGCATTAAATGCTTTTCATGGAGAATTAACAAGTCAATGGAATTATGTATTGGCAATGACTATGGTCACTCTACTTCCAATTGCTTTAATATTTACATACCTTCAAAAATTTATAACAACTGGAATAGCTAGCACGGGTATGAAGTAATGACCTCTAAACCGACAATTATTTTTGATCCATATCCAAGAAATGAAGAAATGGTTTTTACATCAGATGTTGAAAAAGAATTAAATCAAATATCAAAATTAATACCACATTTTGGCAGTAGAGCTCCTGATGATTTAGTTGAAGATAACTTATCAGATGCCGAAATTATTGTTGGACAAACAAATATGCCCAAAGAGAGATTGGATAAGGCTAAGAAATTAAAAGCTATAATAAATGTAAAATGTAATTGGGAACCAAATATTGATTATATAGAAGCGCATAAGAAAGGAATATATGTTCTATCTGCTGCACCAGCTATGGCTCCAGCAGTTGCAGAAGCATGCATTGGATATGCCATTGCTTTATCAAGAGGTACTCTACAGAATTATAATAAATTTCTTAAATCTGAAGAAAACTATGGAATTCAAGGAAATGGAAAAGCTTATTCATTATTTAACTCTAATGTAGGTTTTATTGGTTTTGGGAATTTAGCAAAAAATCTTTTACCTCTTTTAAAACCTTTTAATTGCAATGTATCTGTTTATGATCCTTGGTTATCAAAAGAATATTTAGAGTCTCAAGGCGTCAATAGTGTGTCGTTAGAAAATTTGTTATCAACTAATAAATTTATTTTTATACTTGCTGGGGTAACAAGTGAAAATGAAGGTTTTATAAATAAAAAAAAATTAGCAATAATAGAGAAAGATAGCTCAGTTATTTTAGTGAGCAGAGCAGAGGTGCTTGATTTTGAAGAGTTTATTAATCTAGCTGAAAAAAATATAATTAGGGCTGCAGTAGATGTTTATCCAGAGGAACCAGTTCCATCAAATGCATTTTATAGAAAAGAGTCTAATATTTTATTTACGTCTCATGTTGCTGGAGCTATGCATTTTTCTTATAAAAATATTAGAGAAATGATGATGGATGATATAAGACAAATTCTTAAGGGTATGCCGCCCACACGACTACAAAGAGCAGAACCACATCAAGCAATGTTGAGGAGAGATAGATGACAGAAATAGTTTTAAAAAATATATTCAAAAGTTATGATCAAACCGAAGTAATTCATGGTGTTGACTTAAAAGTTGAAAGTGGAAAATTTCTTGTACTGGTTGGCCCGTCTGGATGTGGAAAATCAACATTGTTGAGAATTATTGCTGGGTTGGAAAGAATTACATCAGGAGAAATATTAATTGAAGGAAATGAAGTGAGTAATATACCAGCTTCTGAAAGAGGTCTTGCAATGGTATTTCAATCGTATGCATTATATCCACATATGTCGGTTTATAAAAATATGTCATTTTCTCTTGAAAATTTAAAAATTGATAAAAAAACTATTGAGGAAAAAGTAAATAGTGCAGCAAAACTTCTACAGATTGAAGACTATCTTCAACGAAAACCCAAAGCTTTATCAGGTGGTCAGAGACAAAGAGTTGCGATTGGTCGCGCAATAGTAAGAGATCCAAAAGCATTTTTATTTGATGAGCCATTATCGAACTTAGATGCAGAATTAAGGGTGACAATGAGAAAAGAATTATCAGCTTTACATGAAAAAATTGGTGGCACTATGGTTTATGTTACCCATGATCAAGTTGAGGCTATGACTCTCGCTGATCAAATAGTTGTTCTTAATGAGGGTTATGTTGCTCAAGCAGGCGCACCCTTAGATTTATATAATAATCCAAATGATACTTTTGTTGCGGGCTTTATAGGATCACCTAAAATGAATTTTATGAATGTTAAAGCTATTAATAAAGATAATGAAATAAATTTAAAATCAGAAAGTTTAAATATAAAATCCTCAGTGGATGTGGATGTTGATCAAGATTATACTTTAGGAATAAGACCTGAACATATTTATATCTGTGCAAAAGAGGAGTCAGATTTAGAAGTAACAGTAGATTATTCAGAACAACTAGGCAGTGAAACATATTTTTATTGTAATGCAGATAATACTTCTCAACTCATTGTTCATCAAACAGGACAATATAAGGTTACTAAGGGTGATAAATTATTCTTACGTTTAGATCATTCTGCTATGCATTTATTTGGAGCTGATGGAAAAGCTATAAAAAAAAATAAATCTTGATGTCTTCTAAAAAAATTGGTGTTGGGGTGATTGGAACTGGTATGGCAGCCAAACCTCACGCTTTAGCACTTAATGATTTGAAAGATATTATTGATGTTAAAGCTATTTTTTCCAGAAATAAAGATAAATGCCATTCA
>Ga0209425_10007513_pt1 | contig 10226 bp, 6 predicted proteins | sample COG_05_FD_184749 | JGI IMG/M metagenome (GOLD analysis project Ga0209425, IMG submission 184749) | Pelagic Microbial community sample from North Sea - COGITO 998_met_05 (SPAdes) (version 2) | ecosystem: Environmental > Aquatic > Marine > Neritic zone/Coastal water | place: Helgoland, sampling... | reverse complement strand
GGGTGCCCGCACTGCCGCTGCCGAGGCTGCTGCCGCGGCTGCCAACGCGAAGGCCGCCACGGCACAGGCCGAGGCTGCAGCGGCCAAGGCTGAGGCTGAGACTGCGGCTGTGATCAAGCACGGAGACGCTCACGATCCCTCCTCCATCGCGTCTCTCCTGGCGGAAAATCGGGAACTCATCGCCGAGGCTGAGCGTCATGCATCACAGTACGAGGTGCTCGAGGTTGAGACCCAGGAGCTTCGCGCGAGGTGCGAGGCGGCAGAAGAGGCTGCGACGGATGCCCCCCATCTTCGCGCGGAGAACTACGATCTCGCCGTCAAGCACCGCGCCGGCCTGCAGCGCCTACACAGCGAGCTGTCCGCGCGTCGACAACTCGAGGATCGCGTGGAGGACTACGAGCGTGCCACCGCGCGACTCGAGACCACCGTCAGTGAGCTCGAGATTGCGCTGAAAGAGGCCCAGAAGATGTGCGCGGCGGCGAGATCGGCTTCCATCTCCGCCGCATCGGACCATGCCGCCTCCGAGGCTGCGGCTGCGCTGACTCCAGCCAAGGGGGTTGACGGCCAGAGTTTCAACGCGGAGAGCAGCGGTGGCTCATCCACATCCCCCATGTATGAAGGGCAGGCCACCGTCGCGGCGCTCGCCGCCGCCGAAGCTGCGAAGAACACGCTGTCCAAGGCTGTCGAGGCTGCGGAGCGGGCAACGGGTGAGGCTCGCGAGGAGGCTGCGCAGGCGCGGGCGGAGGCTGCCTCTGCAAAGCAGGAAGCCGAGGCGCTCAAGGTGACAGCCGAGCAGCGCCGCGCCGACCTCGCTGTGCTCCGGGATGAGTGTCAATCCCTGCGAATGAAGGTGCTCGATATGGAGGAGGATGCGAGGGTATCCCCATCCCCGCGAAAGGGAGGTATGCGTCTGATGAACGGCGACAGCCCGTTCTCCTCGATGAAGGCTTACAGCCGACTCGTTGAGCATGATGCAAAACACGCGATTGATCCCGATGCGACTGCGCTCAGCATCAACGCAGACACTCCGATGAAGTCACCTGCGTCGATTCCCGCTGAAGGCGGCTCGGTGCAGGCTCTCGCGCTCACCCCTCCCGCCTCGGACAACATCGAAGGGGAGAAGACGGCGGCTGCGTCTGTAAAGAAATTGGCCGTGTCCCTCCGCAGCAAGGCGGAGACGCTCCTCACGGCCTCGTCTGGAGCAGACGGCGCGATTGAAGGTTCCCCATCGGTCGCGAGTCTGAACCAGCACGATCATCTGACGCACTCGCTGTCGGATCTCATGCAGACCGACGCGTGGCTTGACCAGGTCATCGCCACCACCGACAGGATCCGGCACGAGAACCACTCCCTTAAGGATGCACTCGCCGAGGCGAGGAAGATGGCCGAGGATGCCTTCGAGGCTGCCGAAGCGGTTCGCGTCGAGGGTGAAGGTGCGAACGATAGGTGCATCGCCGCGGAGGCTCGTGCCATGGCGGCTGAGTCGCGAGCGGATGAGCTCGAGACGGCCACGGTTGAGTCCGAGTCGGCGCTTGCGGAGGCGCGCACCCAGCTCGAGGAGGTGAAGGAGGACCTCACCAAGATGTCCGCGGCACAGTTCGAGGAACTTCGCAAGAAAAGTGCAGAGCTGGCAGAAGCGCAGGAGGCTCGTCGTGTCGCCGAGGCTGCATCGGCCAGGATAGCCTCCGAGGCGGCGGAAAGCAGTCCCATGTCGCTCGCCATTCGTAAGCCCGCGCCCACCGCCCTCGCCGTCTCACCCGGCACGGCGCAGTTCGGGGAGGCGCTGAGGATGCACACGGTTCGTCTTAAGGACGACGTCATGCGGGCCCAGGCTGAGGTGGCGACACACAAGGAGCACGCCAAGCGCATGCAGCGCGAGATTGCCCTGCTCCAGAGTGACATTCCATCTGTGAGGACGAGGGTGCTGGAGCAGCAGCAGCCGAGGCGGGGATCTTCCTCCGACCAGGGTAAGCTGTCCGTCTCACCAGCGGCCGGTACAAACATCCCTCCGACTCCTCGTCCTCACGCCGATGTCAAGGCCACGACGGCATCCAACACCGCGGCGAACATCCAGGCGTCGAGCAAGGCGCTTTACTACAAAACCATCGCCAGAAAATGCTTCGACAGAATGAAACAGCAGAAGGAATTTTACGAGCTCCAGCTCACGGGGCTGAGGAAGCAGCTGGAGTTCAAGTCGAACGGGTCGATCAACATGACGAACCTGTCCTTCGCGTCGACCGTCGCAGGGGGACCGAGCCCGAGCCCGGCCCGTGGGAAGCAGCACGGGGTCAGATTCAGCCCGGATGTCGACGACGCCACCTTGTTGCACGATCTCTGAGTACGTCAAAATAGCTCTACGTTTAAGCGGCGTCCTAGGTATTACAATCGAAAGAATATTTCTAAGTTTGCGTGCTTAGAGGAGCGCAGAGCCCTTGACCGTCTCGTACGCGAGCATGATGCCCATGCCCACCATCGCCGCCCGGCCGTTGAGGAGCTCCTTCTCCTTGGTGAACGGGCCCGCCGCAGGAGCTTCAACATTCGCGGTGTAGGAGAAGAGGGAGCCGGCGATGATGAGGGAGAAGGTGAGGAGGACGCCGAAAGGGGAATCGGCGAACTGCTGGCTGATGGTCTCGCCGGTGGAGATCTCGGCGCCAGCGGCGGCGACGAAACCCATCATGGCGGCGCGGCCGTTCATGAGCTCGGGGCCGCTCGCGATGAAGTTGGAGCCCTCAAGGATTTGGAACGGGGAGGCGATGACATTCTGGATGCCGTAAACCTTGTCCGAATCGGCGCCGGCGGCGGCAGCCCAAGAGGGCAGCACACCACTGACGGTCGAGGCCAAGTAGGTGTCACCAGACTCCTTGGCGGCCTCGTACTCGGCCGCAGTGCCGCGCATCGCGGCGCCAGACTTGGAGGTCCAGAACGCGGTCTCGCCCTCGTAGATGTCGTTGGCCGCCTTGACGGAGACGTTGCGGCGGGAGACCTGGGTGCGCGCGTTGACGCGAACGGCGACGGGGGTGCGAGCGACGGTGAAAGCGGACATGTTGATGTGTTGAAGGGTTGCGGAAGGCGCAGGAGGTTGTGTTGTGCATCCGCGGATCAAGTTGGCTTACTTTATTAAACGCCCGACGACGTGGCCGCACGACGTACGCGAACCAAACCGCCACCTCGGATCACAGGCTGACAGGTGGATGAAATAGGCTGGACCTCGTAAGTCCGCCACTTCCGACGATGGCGAGCGTCGTCGCGTCCCTCCCGGGGTTCCGGCCCGACACGCGGCGACGGGTGCAGTGCAGGGCATCACAGGATGACGACATACGCGTGAACCCTTCGATTGGTGACGAGCGGCGCGGCGGGAGGCGCGCTCTGCTCGCCGCAACAGGAGCAGCAGGTTTGGGGCTCATCGACCTGAATGGGAAAGGGACGGCTGTTCACAACCCGCAGTGGTCGTGCCGATGCGGGGGATGCGCCCTCGCGATGGCCCCGCTCGTCGATGTCGACCCCGGTCTCCGCAGCACGTACGACCTCCCCAGGAGTGACAAGCAGGACTATCTCTTCGCGAAAGGAATGGCACAAGGAATGACGGGCTACGAGATGGCCGTCAAGGAGCGCAAGCAGAGGCTCTTCGCCGATGTGTTCGCGCGATTACCCAAGGGTGCGGAGGCCACGGTGGTGGAAGTCGGACTCGGCACGTTCCCAAACGCGTCGTATTACTTCGACGTTGAAAGCAAGGGCGGCCCGTCGTCCCTGGACCTCGTGGGCGTCGACCCCAACGATAAAATGAAAGCGTTCGCGACGGACAACCTTGCCAAGGCGAGGGTGGCGGGTTCGGAGCTGGATGCCAGCCTCAGGATCGTGCACGGCGTGGCGGAGGCGCTCCCACTGCCGTCAAAGAGTGCAGACGCGGTGATATGCACTCTGACACTGTGCAGCGTGCTGGACCCGGAGCGGGCGGTGGCTGAGATTAAAAGGGTGCTCAAACCCGGTGCCCCGTTCATGTTCATCGAGCACGTGCTGAGCGAGGACGACCCTAACCTGGCGCAGCTGCAGTTACGGTTCAACTCCATGCAGATAGCGATGGCGGACGGATGCCATCTGGACAGGAAAACGCTGGACGTCATCAAAAGCGCTGGCTTTGGGTCGGTGGAGGCTGAGAGGTTTTCGCTGCCGGGCTTTGGGTTGATCTCATCTCAGGTGGCGGGTATTGCCGTGGCATAGATTAGAAGGCCGTTTCCGGACCTGTTGTAGTGTAATTCTAACTAAAATCAAATGCTACTTGGCGCTACCCCTCACAATCCTGAAGAGCACGACGGGAATGTCCTTCACTCCACTTCGTCCCGACGGCAACCTTGCGCGATACGAAGAGTGACTTTGCCAAACCTTCTCGTGGTCGTCGGAGCTCGCATCGTCCTTGGGTTTCGACCGCAACAGTCCAAACACCGAATCTGCCTCGAGTTCCGGGACCAGGATCGAGACGCAACCGCCGGGATTGAGTACCTGTGCCGCTGCTGCAAAAAAATCTGGAATGGACACCTCCCCCGCCATGTCGACGGCAGTGTCGCACACCAGAGCATCAATCTTTGAGCCCGCATCGCCGGAAAAATTCAGCTGCAAACTCTTTCCTTCGTCACCCATCGTCGACACTTCTAAAACCCTCCATTCCTTTCCGGCTGTCGCTCGCACGGCGGACAGCGCCACCGAGTGCTGCGCGGAAGTCTTGGAAACAACCACACCGACTGTGCCCTTCCCTTCGAGATTCCGGTCCGCAGTAAGAGCGAGATGAGCCAGGCACCCACCAACAGATGGACCGATGGAGAGTAGTGCATCTTCTGCGATATCAGCAGACCTCGAAGCCTGGCCCTTGGCGGCGGCGAGCACCTCGGGTTTGTCTCCGAGTTTGACGCAAACGTGGAGCTCATCCTGCGGCATCTGAACACGACAGAGTATCTCCAGCTGCCAGCCGTTCAGCTTGGCCACGATGCTCCCGTTCGAAAGCTCCGTCAGTCTAGATGCTAGCTTCCCGCAAAACGCGCTCGCCTTGTCCAGCGCCTTCTTCGACCGGTTCACGTAGAAGGGCACGGGGTCCGAGCTTTCGGTTCGTGTGCGTCGACGCCAGGTAGACAAAGCCGTGGCCAAGGGCTCTTCCGCGAGGGCTGCGAGCGCCGCATCGCCATTCTCTTCCAGCCACGTTACCCACGACTCATTGGTATGTTTCGTCATCTTCGCAACGACGATAGCAACCTCCTCAGCCGCGGACAACCTCGCAAACGCCGATTCCTTCCCATCGTCGGCAGCGAGGACCAACACCACGCGCTTCTCCCCACCCTTGCCGAGAGACACGGTCTCGACCGAAGCGCGATCTTCGCGGAGGCCCGAAATGGACGCGCGCACCTGGTCCCTCAGAGGCACCTCGAATCCACGCGTGGGGCGGAGCATCGCCCACTGCATGCCAGGCGAGGGCGTCAAGACGAGCCCGTTGATTGGCAGTCTGGTCGTAGTCCACCTTGCCCACTTCGACTTCATCAGCCCGGCGATGAGCCCGAGCTCGTGGCGGAGCACTCTATCCCCGGTAGAGGTGGACGGCTTGTTTTCATCGCCATCGTCCTCACGGCCGCGTTTCATCGTGCTGTGTGTGCCTCGGGAAGTGCTGACAAGAATGTGCCGTGCCTCACAGAGGGAGTCGCGCGGGGTCCACGATGGCGATCGAGGACATGGTCGAGATCGGGCTCGATGGCAAAGACGATCCACCACAGTCCGAGGCGAGGCCAGAGGGTGACAACACACCTCTCGTGTCTTCCATGTCGGTTGGTGGAGGCATGGTTGCCTTTGAATTCTCATCTGGCGGGGAAAACGGGGTAATCGGGGACGACATGGTGCTGGACGATGACCGCTGGAGGTGGCGGCACACCGTGTCGTATTGGGTATGCGTGTGCTACATCCTCGGCTCCATGCTGTTCGTCGCCGGGAGCGCGTTCTGGTACAAGCATTACGTGTACGAAAGCAGGGAACGAGCGCTGGTGACTTACCCATTTCTATTCGGGTCGATACTCTTCACACTGGGGGGCTACCTGGGCATGTTCCAGGCGATCAATTTGGGACGGCGAGGGGCGAGCAAGCTGTGGGAGTGGTGTCCGGAGAAGGACGGGTTCCTCGGGTACTGGTTCTACTTCGTCGGCGCGATGGTATTCAACGTGTCGTGCATGGAACCTCTCGAGATGTTTGAGGATTGGCCTTCGTGGATCAAGAGGGAGATGGCGTGGGGTGCCGCGGAGGTGGGGTCCGTGTGCTTCATCGCGGGGGCGTACGTGGAGGTACGCACGACCAATAGTCTGAACGTGATGGAGGCGATGGAGAGCGGGCGATGGAAGAACCTCCCATTCTGGTTGAGCTGGAACAACCTTTTTGGAGGCTGTCTTTTCTTCACCGCGGCTTCGGCTGGCCGGTTCAATCCGACGTCGCCGGGCTGGGTCTACACCACCTACCTCATCGGGTCCGTGAACTTCTTCGTCGCGTCGAGCATCATGCTGTGGATGTGGAAGGGAGAGCAGTACGGGCTCGGGTTCATTCCGTCGATCAACAGAGTCGTACCGTTGCGACCGGCGGAGTCGGGGAACAAGGGCTATCGACAGGTGAACCTCTGGCACTTTGCGTTCATACAGGTGTACATCACGCTCACCGGCGCGTCGTTCATCGACTTTTGCTTCGCCACGCAGAGGTTCAGCGTGTACGAGCAGTACCACGGTTTCGCGCACTTTCACGAGGCTGTAGCGTCCATCATGGGGGTCTTCCTCGCGGTTGGGCTGCTCTTCATGGCCAGCGTGTTGCATACGACTCCGCGGATACACCCGTTCGACAAACTGCTGTACTGGGTTCAGGTGTACGTGGCGGTCAAGCTAATCCAGATCCTATTCTCAATCGGGGAATATTACACCGTGGCGTTAAGTTCGGACGAGAAGGAGGCGGCGGGTTTGCCCGTCGGGGGCGCGTGTCAAAACTCCACACTCACGTGATAGTCATTTGTGCATCTAGTAGTCTATATTCTATGCCGCTACTCGAAGGCGGGGCGATATGTTCAGAGCTCTCCCGTTCTCTCCCATCGCCTCTCGGCCTCCTGTTCCTCGCGATATTTGGCCAGAAACCCGTGGACGGTCTCGCACGTCAGGAATATGGACGCGTGCAGGGGAAACGCCCTCAGGAGCGCCATCTCGATACCCCGCACAAACACCCCGGGTCCCTCCGCGCGAAGGCTCTTCATCGCGCAGTCCAATAACCCGTTATACGTGCCCGGTGGGAAGGCCTGCATCCGCGATTTGATGACGTCCAGAGGGTACGTGGCCACCCACTGAACGACCCCCGCGCTGCCGCCAGCCAAAACAATGCCCGCCGTCTCGTACCCGGGCCCCGCCGCCTTCTGACTGGCGCGCCGTATGGAGTCATAGGTGAGGAAATACACCGCGCACTGGGGTATTTCTCGAGCCACCGTCGCGCCCGTGCCCGTGAACCAGCCCTTGAGCAGGCCGTGTTCCCTCGCGAGCGTCGCCGCGGTGCGAATCGTGCCCCTGTACTTCTCCGGCACCTTGCCAGTCCCGCAGCTGGACTCCGCAACCTGCTGAACTGTCTTCACCCTCTCCGCGGGGCCTCGCACGAACGAGCTCATTAATCCCGCCGCGGCGCCTCCCGCGAGACCGATGAGGTACGGGTCATGCAGCACCGGCGTTCCAGATGGCCCCAGATCGCCCCTCAAAAAGCGTGTCACTTCCGTGTGGGTCGTGAATGCGACGGCGTTGATGAGGCCGTACGCCACCATCGGCGCGCCGATTCCGCGGTAAAGTGCCATCGGCCCTTCTCGCTGCACGAGCGACGACACCGTGCTCACGGCTGAGACCGGGGGGGCGCTCACCCTCGCTTGCATCCTTATCTTGACGGTGTCTACCGGGTGCACGACGGCGAGGCCCACCATCCCGCCAATCTGGCCGGCAACCGCGTGGGCCCATGCCGGGGCGTTCTCCTTGACGTCCCCGGGCATGTTCTCGGCTCTACACGCGTCGGCTCGAGTCTAAGATCACGCTGGCAATGGACTGAACGCAGTCATGTCGCACGCGAAGAACCTGGCGGCTGGGTGCGGTTCGAACTGGCCCCAAAAGGTGACGACAAGGAATATAAAATTCCTTCAAATGGATCGGAAGAGACGGGTGCGATGAGAGCACGCACACTCTCGCGCCGCGATGCTGACGCTCGCGCGCTTTGCACCGAGCGGTGTGGTATCTCGACCGACTCTGTGTGTAAGAAGTCGGCGTTGGGTGTCCAGGGCGTCCATCGCCGATGCAAGAGGAGTCACTCGCCCACCAGCGTTTTGTCATGTCCGAACTGGCCCGACCCCGCTTGGTCAGCGTTCGAGGTCCCCACTCACTCCCAACCGCGCTGTTTCGCCCGAGACGGTGACTGCGGCGGCAACTGCTGTCGATGCCTTTGGTGTGAGTGCAGAGCAATGGGAGCTGATTGAGGGGAACCTGTTCGGCGCGTCGCTTCTCCCGTATCTGGTCTTCCTCTACTACCTCGGGATGCCGGAGAGCAAGATGCCGCCGAGGGCGCTGTTCGGGTTTAAGTTCCTCCTCGTGTTCGTGTTTGGGACCATACCCTGCGCGATCTACGCCAAGCTGGTGTACAATGACATACTCGCCAACGTGGACTGGCTCCACGGACCCGCGGAGTCTCTGCTCACCATCACCAATCTTTTCATCGTCGTCGGAATGAGGGAGGGACTGAGAGACCTGAAGGGCGGCGACGGGGGAAAGCGATCGAAGGTGAGCTCGGTGAGCGGCTCACTCCTGGGCTGGAGCGCGGTGGCCACCACGGCCACCCTCGCGGCGGCGGCGGCGGGAGCGGGCGGGGGAATCATAGGCGGGGGAATCGGGAACGTCGCGGAGGCGGCTGAGACGGCGGCGTCCGCCGCACCCGCTCTCGGCGCGTTCTTCGCACACGCGGAGCCCGCCAACGCGCTGTCGCTGCCCACCTGGATCATCCACGTCTCCAGTCTGATCGAGTGGCTGGTGGCCATGGGTCTGATATGGGAGTACGCGGACGCGACGGGGAATCAAAAGTACAAGGGTCTGACTTGGGGCATGGTGCCATGCCACGCGAGCGGCATCGCGGCGTGCACGTTCCACCTGTTCTACAACAGTCCCGCGCTGAACTCCGTGGTGGCCACTCAGGCGGGACTCACGGTGCTGGGAAACACCACAGTCGCCATCGCCGCCTACCGCATCGCGATCGAAGGCGGCGCGGTGAACACGCTGCCCTGGGAGGAAGGGTTCGTCGCCCCGTGGAAGAAGGACGACGCCGTCGACGCCACTTCGAACGTGTTTGGGGACGAAGTGCGTGCCGAAGAGGAGGTGCCGAGCATCGAAGACGACGTGGCGACGACGGAGGGTGGATTAGCGGGATGGGAGGACCTCGGCAAGGTCTGGGCGGGGGACTCGGACTTGGTTCTGATGTTGAAGCTCGCGTTTGTGTCCACCGTCGTCTCGGGGGCGGTGAAGTGGGGCTCCCTGGAGGTGGACTTTCCCTTCGAACCCAGCGTGTGGCTGGCATTCACCCTCATCTTTGGACCGACGGCGCTGAACATGATCAAGTGGCAGCAAATATCTGCGGAGGAGAGCGCCGCGCGGTGAGTAGTAAATAGGGCCTGAAAGTTTTAAAGAGCCCTGCTAGTTATCTATTTCCTTTGGTTCGATGCAGAGGAAGCCAACTTCCCGCCGGCCCAGCCGACAGTCGGGACGACGGACGCGGACCTTCCTTTCGGCACCGCGACGTCGCCCTCTCGCTTCAGAAGGGTGCCCCTGAACGACGCGAGTGCCCGCTTCGCGCGCTCCTGGCCCCGCTTCACGTTCTGAGCTATGTCTTCCCTGCACCCTCCGACGACACCCGCGCCGGTGGTGATCAGCCGTCGGGACAACGGAGCGACCAAGGGCTGGGCCGCGCTAGCCACCCGCATCAGTATGGTTCCCGCCTCCACGGCCGTACCCGCTTTCGCCGCCGCCACGCCGATGGTGGCCCCCGTGCTCGCGGCGGAGCTCGCAGTCGCACCCCCCACCCTCGCAGCCACCGAGGCGGCTGCGGCCATCAAGGCCGGGGGGATGCACCTGACACCGACGCCGAATAGGATCGCCGCCGTCGACGCCTGACCCACGCGGTCCCAAATCGGGACGAAGTCCAGGTCCGTCACC
>Ga0209425_10007510_pt1 | contig 10228 bp, 13 predicted proteins | sample COG_05_FD_184749 | JGI IMG/M metagenome (GOLD analysis project Ga0209425, IMG submission 184749) | Pelagic Microbial community sample from North Sea - COGITO 998_met_05 (SPAdes) (version 2) | ecosystem: Environmental > Aquatic > Marine > Neritic zone/Coastal water | place: Helgoland, sampling... | reverse complement strand
AAAAATTTTTAAACAATATCAGTTTACTTTTTTTGATTTAATCATAGATGATGGTTCACACAATTTAAAAGATATTCTTTCTAGTTTAAAATTATTTTTTAAATTTTTAAAAGAAAATGGAATTTTTATAATTGAAGATTTTAAACATCCTAATTATTATAAATATAATAGAAATATAAATCACATTTTAGTTAATGAGTTTTTAGATAATATATTAGGTAAGAAATTATCTAATTCATCGATATTTAATAACGAAGAGCAGGAGTATTTAATGAACTCAATTAAAAAAATTGATGTAAATAAAGGGAACTTAAATGACTCTGATATTTGCTTTATAAGAAAAAAGTAAATTAAATAATTTTCTTTTCTTCAAGAAGTTTCTTTAATTCACCTTTTTCAAACATTTCTTTAATAATATCACAGCCACCAACAAATTCTTTTTTGATGTATAGCTGAGGAATAGTAGGCCAGTCGCTAAATTCTTTAATTCCTTTTCTCAAATTTTCATCTTCAAGAACGTTAATTCCTTTAAAATTTACATTTAAATGTTTTAGTAAATTTGATACAGCCATAGAAAAACCGCATTGAGGAGCGTCAGGCGTTCCTTTCATAAATAGGCAAACGTCATTTTCATTTATTAGATTTTTTATTTTTTCTTTCTGTTCCATTATTTTCCTTCTGTAGTTATTGATAAAGCGTGTAATTCATTTCCCATTTTGCCTTTCAAAGATTTATATACGAGTTTATGTTGCTCTATTTTATTTAAATTATTAAATATCGACGATTTAATTATTGCCGCATAATGATTGCTGTCTCCCATCAAGTCTTTTATTTCAATAGACGCATCTGGAATAGATTCTTTAATAAGTTTTTTTATTTCTTCTACGGGTAAAGGCATTAGTAATTATTATACCATTCATTATTAACTTGATATAAATCTTTAACATTAATTTTAAGTTCACTTTCAATTTCAAAGTAATCTTTTTGTGTTAAACCGATGTTTTCATAGTAAACATTATTCACTTTAAGTATTTTTTCGACTTTAAGAAGGATTTTTGGATCTATTTCTAAAATATATCTTCCCTGGTCTTCTCCAAAGAAATATTTAAATAAATTTGTTAATTTTTTTGGTTTTTGAATTTTAACTCCAAGATTTGATGACATAGACATTTCGCATAAAGCAATAATTAATCCACCATTAGATATATCATGTGAAGATAAAACCAAATCACTTTGTATTAATTTAAGAATATTTTCACCATTATTCTTTTCATTTAGAAGATTAACCTCAGGTGGCATACCGTCTGTAATTGAATAATTTTCCTTTAAGAAACAACTCTGTTCAAGATGACCAAATGTTTTTCCCACTAGTATTATTACGCTTCCATCATTTTTAAAATTTTGGCCTAAAGGTCTAGATAACTTATTTATTAAACCTACGCCTCCTATTACTGGCGTTGGACTAATGTTCTTTTGATTTGTACCATTATAAAAGGATACGTTTCCTGAAACGACAGGATAATTTAAAAATTCACAAGCTTCTTTTATACCCTCTAAACATTCGGCAAATTCACCCATTACTTTTTCGTTTTCTGGATTACCAAAATTTAAACAATTAGTTATAGCTAAAGGTTTTGCACCAACAGAAATTAAATTTCTCCAGCTCTCGCAAACGATTTGTTTTCCACCTGTAATTGGATGGGATTTACAATAATTTGCTGATGAGTCTACAGAAATGGCTATAGCTTTATCTTTATTATGAATTCTAATTATTGCTGCATCAGAACCTGATTTTTGTGCTGTATCGCACATGACAGATTGATCGTATTGATTGGTTATCCAACTTTTATTTGAATGGTTAGGAGAGGATAGAATTTTTAATAAAGCATCTTCAATTTTAATTTTTTTTAAATTTTTTAACTCAATTTTGTCTTTTGAAATTTTTTTTCTTATCCATTTTCGATCATAAATTGGAGCTTTAGCAGCTAGTGCTTCTATGGGTATTTCGCCTTCAATTTTACCATTAAACTTTAACGTAAGATTATTAGTATTTGTAGTTTTACCAATTACAACAAAGTCGAGATCCCATTTATCAAATATTTTTTTTGCTTCTTTTTCTTTACCATCCTCTAAAACTATTAACATTCGTTCTTGGCTTTCAGACAACATTATCTCGTAGGACGACATATTTTCTTCTCTACGCGGAACTTTATCTAACGAAAGCTCAATACCTAAGGATCCTTTTGAAGCCATTTCTACACTTGAAGATGTTAATCCTGCTGCACCCATATCCTGAATTGAAATTATAGAATTGTCTTTCATTAGCTCTAAACACGCTTCCATTAATAATTTTTCTGTAAACGGATCTCCAACTTGAACAGTTGGTTTTTTTTCTTCTGTATTTTGATCAAATTCAGCGGATGCCATTGACGCACCATGTATTCCATCACGTCCTGTTTTTGACCCAACATAAACTACAGATTTGTTAATTCCTTTTGCTTTAGAATAAAATATTTTATCTTTTTTTGCTAGACCAACTGCCATTGCATTTACTAAATTATTTTCATTATAAGTCTCATCAAACTTTGTTTCACCAGCTACCGTTGGTATTCCAATACAATTCCCATATCCACCAATCCCTGACACAACACCATTTAATAAACTTTTAGTCTTAGGATGTTCAGGTGAACCAAAATGTATGGAATTTAAAAGCGCAATGGGTCTTGCTCCCATAGTAAACACATCTCTTAATATTCCACCCACTCCTGTAGCAGCTCCTTGGTAAGGCTCTATATAAGAGGGATGGTTATGGCTTTCTATTTTAAAAACGATTGCATCATCATCACCAATATCAATTACCCCAGCATTTTCACCTGGTCCTTGAATAACTTGTTTACCCTTAGTAGGTAATTTTTTTAGATGTAATCTTGATGACTTGTATGAGCAGTGTTCATTCCACATAGCAGAAAAAATTCCAAGTTCTAATAAATTTGGCTCTCTTTTTAATAATTTTTTAATATCATTATACTCTTCAGTTTTTAAACCATGGCTTTCAATTATTTGATCTGTAATTTTCATTTATATTAGTTAAGCAAACTTGAGAATAAGTTTACTCCATCAGTATTCGAGATTAATTTATCAATCATTCTTTCTGGGTGAGGCATCATACCTAAAATATTCTTTTTTGAGTTATAAATTCCTGCGATGTTTTCTAATGATCCGTTTGGATTAGATTGATTATTAATATTTCCATTTTCATCACAATATTTAAAAGCTATTAAATTATTTCCTTTCAATTCTTTTAAATGGTAGTCATCGGTAAAAAAATTTCCTTCATTGTGAGCTATATTGATATTTAAAACTTCATCTTTTTTGTATTTATTTGAAAATTTTGTCTCATTATTTATCACTTTCACTAAAATATCTTTATTGATGAATTTTAAATTTTTATTTCTCAATAAAGTGCCTTTCAACAAGCCAGTTTCTGTCAAAATTTGAAAACCATTACAAATACCAAGAATTAAACATCCGTCATTAGCTGCCTTAATAACCTCATCTATTATTAATGATTTTCCAGCAATAGCACCTGATCTCAAATAATCGCCATAAGAAAAGCCACCTGGTAAAACAATTAAATCTGATTTTGGAAGTTTAGTTTCTTTATGCCAAACCATTTGATTTTCAAATTGCATTTTTTCTAAGGCAACAGCAATATCTCTATCACAATTAGAACCAGGAAACACAATAACAGATGATTTCATTATAGTTTATTTATTTTATAGTCTTCGATAATAAGATTGACTAAAAGTTTTTTGCACATCTTGTCTATATCTTTTTCAGCTTTAGCTTGATCTGATTCATTAACTTCAATTTCAAAGTATTTACCTTGGCGGATATTTTTTAAATTTAACCCCATATTAGATAAAGTATTTTGCACTACTTTACCTTGGGGATCTAATACATCTTTTTTAAGAGTTACTGTTACTGAAAATTTCAATTTATTTTTTTTTAAATTTTATAGATTTAGCTTTACCAAAATTAACTTCACTAATATTTGTTTCTTCTGGCATAATACCCAATCTTCTAGCAACTTCTTGGTATCCCTGGATAATATTTCCTAGGTTTTTTCTAAATCTATCTTTGTCTAATTTCTTTTCAGTCTTAGAATCCCATAAACGACATGTGTCTGGGCTTATTTCATCTGCTAGAACAATTTCTTTTTTTTCAGTGTCCTTGTTCCAGATCGTCCCATATTCAATTTTAAAATCAACGAGTTTAATTCCAACGCCTCTAAACAAACCAACTAATAAATCATTTATTCTTAAAGTTATTTTATCAATTATTTTAATTTCATTTTCTGTGGCCCAACCAAAAGTAAAGATATGTTCTTTTGAAATAATAGGGTCATTAAGTTCATCTTTCTTGAAACAGTATTCCAACAAGGGCTTCTCTAAAACCGTTCCTTCAGGAATACCCAATCTTTTTGTTAAGGAACCAGTAGCAATATTTCTTATAATAAATTCTATAGGAAAAATTTCTGCTTTTTTAATTAACTGTTCCCTCATGTTTAATCGCTTCACTAAATGAGTTTTAATACCGCATTGTGAGAGATTAGTTAAAATATATTCTGAAATTCTATTATTCAGCACACCTTTACCATCAACACTAGATTTTTTTAGATTATTAAAAGCTGTTGCATCATCCTTGAAATGTTGAATAACTAAATTTTTATCTTTAGTTTCATAGATAATTTTAGCTTTACCTTCGTATAATTTATTTCCTTTATTCATTAAATAATTTTTTTCAAACCTCTTTTGAAAATTATATCAATTCTTTTTGTATGGTAACCAAAATCAAATAGTTTTTTAATTTTATTAACAGGTATTTTGTTTGTAATTTTTTTATCTGAAACGATTTTCTCATAAAAAGAAGAATTATCTTTCCAAGATTGCATCGCATTTTTTTGAACAATTTTATATGCCTGTTCTCTTGTAAATCCCACTGTAGTTAGTTCAAGTAAAACTCTTTGAGAAAAAAATATTCCATTTGTAATATTCAAATTTTTTTTCATATTTTTTGGATAAATGTTTAAATTTTTAACAACGTTATTTAACCTACAAAGAGCAAAATCTAATGCTATTGTAGCATCTGGTCCAATATTTCTTTCAACAGCTGAATGCGAAATATCTCTTTCGTGCCAAAGCGCCACATTTTCTAAAGCAGGAACAACACTGGACCTTATCAATCTTGCTAGACCAGTTAAGTTTTCACTTAAGATTGGGTTTTTCTTATGAGGCATAGCAGATGATCCTTTTTGCTTTTTACCAAAAAATTCTTCAACTTCTAAGACCTCAGTTCTTTGCAAGTGTCTTATCTCTACAGCGAATCTTTCTATTGAACTTGCAATAATTCCTAATGTAGAAAAAAACTGAGCATGTCTATCTCTTGGAATTACTTGAGTTGAAATAGGTTCAATATAAAGTTTTAATTTTTTTGCAACATAGCTTTCCACTCTTGGATCAATATTAGCAAATGTTCCTACCGCTCCAGAAATTGCACATGTTGAGATTTCTTTGATACTGTCTTCCAAACGTTTTTTATTTCTTAAAAACTCTTGATAAAAAGTTAGCATTTTTAAACCAAAAGTAATTGGCTCCGCGTGAATACCATGGCTTCTTCCAATACACTGAGTGTACTTATGTTTGTTTGATTGCCTTTTAATTGACTGCAATAATTGATCAATATCTTTCAAGATTATTTCGCCAGATTTTTTTAACTGTAAATTAAAACATGTATCCAAGACATCGGATGATGTCATGCCTTTATGCAAATATTTTGCATCTTTGCCAGCTTTTTCTGTAATTGAAGTTAAAAAAGCTATAACATCATGTTTAACCTTATCTTCTATCTGCAAAATTCTTTTTACATTTATTTTAGCTTTTGATTTCACTTTTTTAACAACACCCCTAGGAATAATTTTTAATTTTTCCATTGCTTCAGCTGCTGCTAGCTCTATATCTAGCCAAATAGAGTATTTATTATAATCTTCCCAAATAACTCTAATTTCTTTTCTTGAATATCTTTCAATCATTTAATTTTTGATTAACCTTATCTGATTGTGTAAAAATTTCATAACCATCTTTAGTTACACCTATTGTATGTTCAAATTGTGCTGACAATGATTTATCTTTTGTAACCGCAGTCCAACCATCATTTAAAATTTTTGTTTCATAATTTCCAATATTTACCATTGGTTCAATAGTAAAAATCATTCCAGCTTTAATTTTTTCACCCGTTCCTTTTTCACCATAATGTAAAATATTAGGTTCTTTATGAAAAGTTTGACCAATCCCATGTCCACAAAAATCTTGAACAACTGAAAAACCTTCTGCCTCAACATGATTTTGAATTATTGAACCAATATCACCTAATTGAATTCCCTCTTTTACAATTTTAATTGCCTTCATCATGGATTCATATGTAGTTTTAATTAATTTTTCAGCTTTGATAGAAGCTTCTCCTATTTTAAACATACGACTAGTGTCTCCATGCCATCCATCTTTATAGGCCGTTACATCAACATTAACAATGTCTCCGTCTTTTAAAATTTTATCGGATGGAATTCCGTGACAAACAACATGATTAGCTGAAGTACAACAAGATTTTGGAAATCCTCTGTAGAATAATGGGGCAGAGTAGGCGTCATGATCATTTATAAACTCGTAGCATATTTTATCTATCTCGCCAGTTGTTATTCCAGGTTTAATTACTTTTACAACTTCATCTAAAGCTTTAGCAGCTATTGACCCAGCAATTTTACTTTTTTCAAATGACTCTTTGTAATCGTAGCTCATTAAATTTTGAATTTCACTTTTTGATTAAGTTTTATTCCTTTTGATGAAAATTTACAATCATAGCAAAGCACATTTAGCTTTTTTTTAACAGCTTTTAACAAAGAATTATAATATTCAGGATCGATGTCTTTCGCAATTTTAAAAGATTTGCAATCATCTCTTTGAATTAGATAAAGAATAAAAATTTTATAACCCTTTTTACTAGCTTTATTGAGCTCATTGATATGTTTTAGCCCTCTAGTGGTAACAGCGTCCGGGAATTCCGCTAAAGTATTAACACGTGATAATGTTACGTTCTTTACTTCAAGAAATGCCTTGAACTTATCTTTTTTAACTAAAAAATCAAACCTTGTGTTAGAACCAAATTTAGTTTCTGGCCTTATCTCAACTTTTTTATCAAACTCTTTAATTAAATTATTTTGAAGTGCATTAAGAACTATTTTATTAGTTAGATGTGTGTTCACACCAACTTTGTTTTTATTATCTTCAATAATTTGGAGAGTATACTTTAACTTTCTATTAGGATTATTAGACTTAGTTAACCAGACTTTATTATCTTTTCTTAACAATCCATACATAGAGCCAGTATTTGGGCAGTGCGCTGTAACTATTTTACCTTTGACTTTTATATCAGCAAAAAAACGTTTATATCTTTTTATAAACCGACCTGATATTAATTTATTTTCAAAGTTCATGTATTTATTACCTCTATGAAGAAAAAAAACAAAAAAGTAAATGCCGCTATTTTGATAATTGGTAATGAAATTTTATCAGGTAGGACACAAGATAAAAATATAGCCTTTATTTCAAAATGGTTAAATTCCAAATGCGGAATATCTGTTGAAGAAGTTAGAATAATACCTGACGTTGAAAGGAGGATAATTCATAATGTTTTATTATTATCTAAAAAATTTAACTACGTATTTACAACAGGAGGCATTGGACCAACGCATGATGATATTACAGCTAAGTCAATTTCAAAAGCCTTTAAAACAAAATATGAATTTCATAAAGAAGCATATAAAATTTTAGAAAAATATTATGGAAAAAAAAAGTTTAGTGATGGTAGAAAAAAAATGGCAAAAATGCCAAAAAAATCTAAATTAATTTACAATCCATCTAGTGCAGCACCTGGTTTTATAATTAAAAATGTTATTTCTTTACCTGGAGTACCGTCAATTTTAAATTCAATGATTGACAATTGTCAAAGATATTTAATTAAAGGTTTAAAAGTTCATAGCAATACCTTAAATCTTTTTACAGTAGAAAGTAATATTTCTAAAAAATTAGGCCGTATACAAAAAAAATTTAAAAAATCGGTTGATATAGGAAGTTACCCTTTTTTTAGATTGGGGAAAATAGGTGTAGCCATTGTGACGAGATCAACATCATTAACTAAATTAAAAATTGTAAAAAAAGATTTATTAACGCTAGCTAATGAAAAAAAAATTAAAATATTAAAAATTTAAATTAAATTATAAACATCATCTACAGTTATAGATTGAATATCATTTGTTTGATAAATTTTTTTACTATCTAATATCTTTATATAATTATTTTTTGGAGCAAATTTTTCTGAATTTGTTGGACCAAACAAAACTATCATTGGAATATTTGCTAACCCCATCATATGCATTACACCATTATCTATAGTGATTGCTTGATCCAATCGTGAAGCTAGAGCAGTGACTAAAGCCGGGCAAGATAATTGAGTGTTCATTTCAGGAAATATAGCTCCAGGAACCTGATTTTTAATTTTTTCAATAATATGTTCTTGGCTTTTTTCAATAAAAAAAACTGGAGTTTTTTTTTTTATCAATACTTTATTAGCAAGTGAAATAAATTTGTATATAGACCAGCTTTTTTTTCTGTATTCATTACCCTGAGTAACCGAAAAACCAATATAATTTGTTTTTGGTAGCAATCTTTTTGCTTCATTAATCAAATTTTTAGGTAACCTGTTGTAATCAAAATTAAGTGATTTAATTTTTTCACCCTGGAATAAACTTAAATTTTGAATATGATTTTTTGTTTTAAATCTAATTTTCTTAGTAGAGAAAAAGCTTTTTAAAGTAGTTGAATAAAAATGGTCATGGGGAATTTGTTTTAATATTAAAGAGTTTCTAAATTTTGACTGCATGTCTATAACCAAATCAAATTTGGTTAAATTATTTTTACTAAAATTTTTTTTAACAAATAATAAGTGCCACCATCTGAAACCAAAATACTTCAAATTTATATCAAGAGTATCTATTTTGATATTAAACTCTTTTAATTTATCATGAAAGTGGTTGGTGTGTGCGCCTAAATAAAAAAACTTAGCTTTTTTAAAGAAGTTTTGAAGGCTTAATATTAATTCAATAAGCTGAATAGAGTCGCCTAACCCCCCTCCAGAATTATAAATTAATATTTTTTTCATTAAATCATGTTTACTTTTTAAAATTTAAATTATAATATAAAATTTCAAAATACATAACAGAATAACAAATTAAAAGTTAAATTATATATGATAAAAGTCTGGATGAAAAAAAAAGCGTCCGTAATACTTTTTAAAATTTCTCAAATAATTTGGAGATTAATTCCACACCAGTCTAAATTTGATAATTTGGAAACAAAATTAAAAATTGATTTAGTAGAAGAAACATTCATAAACTTTAAAGATCACATTAAGAAAAGTGTTCTTTTTTGGGATAATCCAAAAATAAGAAAATATGCTATCACAACTGCTTTATTAAATGATATAAATAAAGAATATTATTATTTAGAGTTTGGAGTCTGGAAAGGCGAAACTGCTAATTTTTTTTCTAAATCAGTAAATAAGTTTTATTGTTTTGATAGTTTTGAAGGCTTGCAGGAAGATTGGGAAGGATCACAGCTACCAAAGGGTGCTTTTGATTTAAAAAAAAAAATCCCTAAACTTAATTCAAATATTATACCAATTGTTGGTTGGGTGGAAGATACTTTAGATGATTTTTTAAAAACACATAATCCAAAAATAAATTTTGTTCACATGGATTTTGATACTTATACTCCAACAAAATTTACCTTAGAGAAATTAAAACCTTATCTAGTAAAAAACGCAATTATACTTTTTGATCAATTATATCATTATCATGGATGGAAAGATGGAGAATATAAAGCTTTCAAAGAAGTATTTAAAGAAAATGAATTTAAGTACAAGGCATTTATGATAAATTCTGCTTTATGTGCTGTGCAAATAAAATAGAATTTAAATTTTACGATCAATTATATTTTATGAAAAAACTTTTTGGGATAGTGGTTCTGGGTTTAAATGATTGGAGAAATTTAAAAATATCTAAGATAGAAAAGGGTAGTCAGTATAACCTTTTTCATCACCACCATAGAAAGTAGCT
>Ga0209425_10007509_pt1 | contig 10229 bp, 5 predicted proteins | sample COG_05_FD_184749 | JGI IMG/M metagenome (GOLD analysis project Ga0209425, IMG submission 184749) | Pelagic Microbial community sample from North Sea - COGITO 998_met_05 (SPAdes) (version 2) | ecosystem: Environmental > Aquatic > Marine > Neritic zone/Coastal water | place: Helgoland, sampling... | reverse complement strand
CCGTGGAGGCTGCCCTCGCGGCCATCACGGCGAAATACGTCGAACGCGTTTACGTGACTAAGGGTTCGTACGAGCCCGGGTCGATGGAGTCCGCGGCGGGGGCGCTGAACGCCGCCGCGGTGCTCCACGGCCTCGCGTGCATCGGCCCCGGGGCGAACGAGGAGAAGAGCGAGGCGCTGGTCGCGGCCGTGGGACGCGGCGAGGCGTCGGCGGCGGTGGCCGTCCTGTTGCTCATGAACGGCGCGAGGGTGGACGGCGGCGCCGGGGACGACGCGGCCGACGACGCGGGGTTGATGGAGGGCGAGGTGCTCCCGGCGGTGCTCGCCGCGCTCAAGGCGGGGTGCGGGATCGAGGGACCGGTCATGGGTGCGCTGAGGAATTCCGCGGGGTTGCAGGGGACGCTCTTCAACGTCCCCCCGTCCTGGTAGTTATTTTAGACAACTGAATGCGACAGACAAAAAAGCGAGGAGATGCCTTATCTATCGTCTCCACCTGATGGTCGCCGCGACACTTGAATAGAGCACGAGAGGGACGGGTCGTCCGAGATGCGCGGCTTCACGTGCACCGCGAACGCACCCGGTATCGCGGCCGCACCGCTCGTCGCGTCGCGTCGTCGCGGGTCCGCCCTCGTGAGCCCATCGCGTCCCGGGTGCCGACACGTCCCCAGAGCTGCTGCCACGTCTTCCGTCGGGCTGGACCTCGAGGCTCCGGGCTGGAGCGGCGGCTACGGCACCGGCGGGAAGGTATGGAGCTCCAGCGCGGTTCTCACGCGATGGATCGAGGCGAACGCGAATTCGCTGGGCCTCGACGGAGCGTCCGTGCTCGAGCTGGGATCTGGCACCGGAGCTGTTGGGTTGGCGGCAGCCGCGATGGGCGCCGCGCGGGTTGTACTCACCGACGGCGGATCGGAGTCCTTGCTCAAGCTCGCGAAGGACAACGCCGCGCGCAACAAGGCACCAGGTGGCGCTATCGACCCGTCGTGCGACATTCACGTCGCCGGGTACAGGTGGGGCGGCGGGAAGATGCCCGCGACGATCGTCGACGTCGCCCCGTTCGACCTCGTCATCGGGTCGGATTGCACCTACAGCGTCGGGGGTCACGGCCCGCTCTGCGACACCATACGCGAGCTCCTGACCAACAACGCCGACGAGAACACCAAGGTGGTGCTGGGACACCAGCACAGGTGCGGGGCCGCCATGCTCGCGGGCAGGGGAAGCGCCGGGTGGGGACGGGACCCGCACCTCGAGATGTTTTTCCGCACCGCCGAAGCGCGCGGGCTCTCGGCGACGGAGGTACACTGCGAGAGCCTCGCGTGGCACGGACTCCGCAACGTCAGCGTGCTCACCGTGGAGCTCGCGCAGGAGCGCACGAAACGCGACACGGACGGGGACGAGGAGGAAGAGACGAAGGGCTCCGCATTCGCCGCGTTCGCCGTCGCCGCGGCGCTGTCCTCGATGTCGATGCCGCCGCCGGTGGACGCCAAGACCTACAGCGACTACGACCCGGCGCAGTTCGATGAATTCCTGCCCGGCATCAACTCCGTGGAGATGACGTTGTCGCAGCCCAACGTGTGCAGCAAAGACGCGTTCCGGGCGATGGACAAGGCCCGGGATATGTACGAGATCGGGCGGCTGGACGAGGCGGACGGGGCGCTGTCCGATGTTTTAACCGGTTCCTGTTCCTTAACCGGCGACTCGAACCCGACCAAGGCTGACGTACTCGCCAAGGCTGCGACGTTGAAGCTGCTGGGCGACGTGAGGGTGGACGCGTACAGGTGGAACGACGCCGTCGCCGCGTACGACTCGTCCCTATCCGTGTCACCCGCCGGAACGTCCGCCCCCGGAGCGCTGTTCGGCAGGGCAAACGCCAAGGAGGGCCTGAAAGACTACGCCGGCGCGGTGGATGATTACGGCAAGTGCTTGGAGCTGAGACCTACGGGGGCGGACGCCGCGACGCCCAGGTTTGAACGCGCGCAGGCGCTCAAGGAACTGGGGCGGTGGGACGAGGCTGTCGTCGACTACGACGCCGCGGCGGATCTGTTCAACACGAACCGGCAGAAGCGCGAGGCGAAAATCGCGGCGGCGCAGGCGGGATTCGCGACGTTCGAGGCTGGCGACTTGCAGGGCGCCACGAGCCGACTGGAGACGCTCGCGCGACAGCTGTACTCCAGCGACGTCCGCGCGGCGCTCGTGGCGACGTACTGGCGCGGTGGGGACGCGGCCAAGGCTGAGGACACCTGGCTCGATTTGTGCCAGATTGACGACGCGCAGTGCGGGAAATACGGCGACAAGGGTTGGCTCTTGTCTTACAGGAAGTGGACCCCGGGGCTGGCCGACGCCATGCAGGACTTCCTCAAGCTCAGGTCTTAATCTTATTAGTGGCTAAACTTTATTATCGATCTACTAGCTAAGTCATTCGTCGTCGTCGTCCTCGCCGGAGAGCTCGAACACCAGCTCTCGGCCCGTGCGCAAGTCGTAAACCTCCACGCAGGCTCGCTCCTCCGTCACCGTCCTCACCACGTCCAGACTGACGTACATAGCCGACGCAGGCGGCGGCGCACCCCGAAACCTGCTACGGTCAGCCAGAAGCTCGTACGCGGACGTTATCGAGGCGGTGAGCGCCGGTCCCGTCATGTGCATCGTCTTGAGCCAGCCCACCGGCTTGATCATCGACGCGCCCGCGGCGTCGCCGGCGGCTTCATCCGCGTTGAGCCACGCGACGAGCGCGTCCGGCTCACCTTCCCACGGCTGCACGAATCCTACCCTCGCGCGCCACCCGCCGGCGCCCCCGTCCACCTCGGACCACGTCCCGAAGACCACGCCGAGCGACGACTTGACGTCGGCGTAGGGTCGCGTGCACCCGGAGGTATCCACGTCGTTTTTTGAAAACGCCGACAGCGCCCCCGGCGGAAACACCACCAAGTCAACCCTCGGCGTCGCCCTGGCGTCAGCCCGCGCGTCCGCCTCGGCGACGAGCGAAGCCTTGCCGTCGTCGATCTCCTTTAGGGCGCCGAGCGCCAACGCCTGGTCCTCGGCGAAGGCTGCCTCGTCGTCCTCCCAGAGCGACCAACCCGCGGCGTCCACCTTTGCGATTTCTATCCGGAGCGCATCCGCGGCGGCGTCGTCCTCGCGGTCCTTTCGCTCCTCCTCGGCGGCGGCCGCGGCGTCGCGTCTCTTGGGCTTGGGCGCACGGGACGAGACGGCCCACCCCGGGTCGGCTTTGAAGCCCGGCGGGGGTGATTCGCAGTTCACGTTCATCGCCCGGAGCTCGTCGGGGGCGTACCTCTGAAGCTCCGCGAAGGCCTCCTTCGGTTCCTCCTTCGGTTCCTCCTTCGGTTGCTTCTCGGGCGCCGGCGTCGGCGTGGGTTCCGGCGTGGGCTCCGGTGGTTCCACCGGGTCCTCTTTCTTCTCCGCCGCCGCCGCCGCCGCGTCCGTCTCCGCCTGGCGGATGGTGAGCTCTTCGAGGCGGCGTCGCACCGCCGCCGCCGCGGCTTCTTTTCTTTCAGCCAGCGCCCGAGCCTCCTCGTCGGACACGACCCTCTTGGTGGGCACGAGGGGAGCCTTGGCGCCCATCGCGCGCATCTCGTCCACGGTGACCATCGCCGGCTCCGACGCGGGAGGGGCCGGTGGAGGAGGAGGTGGGACGCCGGGGTCTTCCTTCGGCTCCTCCTCGGCGGTGCCCTCGTCCTCGTCCTCATCATCGTGCGTCTCAAAGTCGGACGGAGGGCGCTCGTCTTCCCGGCCATCCGCCGATACCTCGTCGTCCCAGATGGGGTCGGACTCTCGTGGAGCTTCCCTGAATGTCGGCGCGGGGGGATCTTCGCGTCGGGGCCGGCGATGCCGGTGGTCCGGGGGCGGCGAAGGGCGCGGCTGGGACCACGGCGGCTCGGGTCTGCTGCGATGGCGCCCCGTCTCCTCCCTCGGGGGACCTTCGCCGAGTCCCCATCGCTCCCACAGGCGGATGAACGGGTAGGGGTGGCCGACGTCCAGGTGGTCGAGCACCAGGTATCGACCGGCCACCCGCGAAGCCGCCATCTTCGCCGAAACCCGCCCTCGCAGGAATGGCCCCCGACGCCGTGTTTCCTCCAGTTTGTTTCGCGATGCTGACATCATTGTATCAGGCGCACCCGAGGAGGCACACCGGCGCTCGGCCATGTTGCCGCTCTTCGACTTCGCCGGGGAGCTGGAGACCGAACCGTTCGTGTTCGAGGAGGAGCTCAAGAGCAACGAGTCGCTCTCGCTCGAGGCCCTGCGCACCATCAGCAGGTACCCCCGACCCCGTCGTTCCCGATGCGTCAGCCATCTCCGAGGTGCCGAACCGCCGCTGACCTTCCCCCTCCTCCCCCTCTATATCACAGCGCCCGACGGGACCTATGCTCCACCAGGGGCGAGATCAGGGATCCCGCCAAAGTCTCCGAGCGAACCAAAGCGTGCGAGGCGTACGTCCCGCTCATCGACAGCCTCTGCTCCAAGAAGGACAACCTCCAGATCTCGAACCGGTCCGGGGAGCTCAAGTTCAAGTGGTCCAGCCCGCTGGAGGGAGGCGACGTCATGCACAAGCTCAAGGGATTAGACCGCGCGCTCGAACAGGAGCGCGGCATGGCCTGGATGCTCCTCGCCGCGCGCGTCAGGGACGAGGCGGCGCTGACGGTGGACCAGTGCCCGCGGGCGCCGGTGGGACCCGAGCGGCACGAATGCGACCCCGGCGGAGACAGACTCGTCGTCGTCGGCGGCAGCGTGCTCGAGACGCCCGTCGGGGACAAGTCCAAACCCGCGACGGACTCCAGTACCACGCCGAGGTCTCCGGGCCCCGTGCTGGGCGAGTGCGCGCCGGGCGTGGCCACGACGCTTCGAAGAGCCGCGGGGGTTTATAAGCACGCGGCGACGAGAGTGTTACCGGGTCTCAGTCCGGACCCGGAGCGGCCGAACGAGCTGTTACCTTCCATGGCGGACGCGATGCGGGCGGTGTGCCTCGCCGAGGCGCAGGCGGCGACGGCGCGGCGCGCGGAGGAGCGCGGCACCGGCGGGGACCTCGTCGCCAAGCTCCACCTCGGGGCGCACGACCTGTACAAGGAGGCTGACGCCGTCCTCAACGAAAACATCCGGGACTTTAACCGGATCAGCCGCAAGCTGCAGGCGTACATCCTGCTCGGCGCGAGTGTCCACAGAGCGCGGGCGTACAGGTGCGCCGCGGAGGAGGCGTTCGTATCGGGCGACATCGGGGAGGCCATCGCGTGTTGCGACGCCGCCAATAAACACTTAGCCCGGGGCCGGGACGCCGCGGGCGAGGCGGACCGATGGAAAACCGCGGCGCTGGAGGAGAGCGAGGCGCTGATGAACCTTCGGAAAAAGTACGTGACGGAGAACGAGGTGGTGTACTTCGAGAAGGTACCGGAGAGGCCCGCGAAGAAGCTGCCGGACGGTAAGGTGATCGTGTCGGAGATTGAGCACGTTCCGGTGTCCATCGACGTGCTCAGCTTGGAGTGACGTCCAATTTACCTAGGATTTAGCCAGCTCTCTAAGTGTCATGAACGCACGCTACTGCTACTGCTACCGCTACTGCTCTACACTCTACGCTAAAGCGCCGTCGCCGCGGCCGGGTCCCGCCACCGCTCGAACCCCCCGAGCCTGAACCGCCCCGCGTACTCGTCCAGCAGCGAGTACGTGCTCCCGGGCGCCGGATTGTTGGGCACCTGAAACGTGCAAACCATCAGCGTCCGTCTCGCGCCTCCCTCGTTCGCCCCGCCCCTGTGGATCGCCCTCGAGTCCATCAGCATGACGTCGCCAGCGTTCAGCGGCGTCGGGCGGGGCGCGGGGATCCCGGCGGCGGTCAGGGAGCGGAGCTTCTCCGCCTCGCCGGCGCCGCTCGACAACGCCCGGTGCGCCTCAGCCGTGTTGCTCCTCGCGCAAACCTCCGTCGGTCCCGTCTCGAGCGTCACGTCCTGCAGAGCGATGAACGCGGTGATCAGCCCGCAGTGCGCGTACGCCCCAGACATCTGCGTGTCCGGGTGGAGCGGCTGCGCGGCGGCGCCCGGGTCCGAGACGAGGGCACTGAGCTCGCACATCTCGGCCTCTTCCGTGAGTATCGATGCGATGCACGGTCCGCACGCGCGCAAAAGCTGGCGCACGCACTCGCCGACCTCGTCGTTCAGCGCGAGCTTGAGGTCGCGACGATTTACAGGGCTGGTGACGTTGCCGAAGTACCTGGCGGCCGCGTCGACCTGCTCGGGCGTTCTTCCCGCCGCCGAAAACTCGGTCGCCGTGCTCGCCTCGCCGAAAGCCTCGAGACTGGCCAACCTGAGGCGCTCGTTCACACACGCCCGCGTCTCCGTGCACGTCGCGAGGGAGACCACGCCTCTCACCACGACCGCACCGTGCTCCATGAGCAGCGCGGCGGCGTCCTCCCCATCTCTAACCTCCAACACGGAGAGGGACGGCAGCGCCATCGGTTGTGTGAAAAGTTTGGTGGTCGATCGACGTAGATATTACATTAGTTCGGCGCCACGCGTCACTCACTAACAACACACGTAGTACTTGTTCTCCCAGATGGTCTCCGTCCTGGACCACTCCCTCATCCACTCAAACGACCTCAGCGTGTACCTGGGCGGCGGCGGCGCGCAGCAAAACTCTTTGGTGTCCCGCACCGGCCCGTGCGAAAAGGCGTACACGTTGTTGGGCACCCCGCGGAGGTAGCTGATCTTGTCCCGGGAGCTAACCTCCCACGTCGTCTGGTTGGTGACGATGAGGTACAGGTGGAACCCCAGCAGGGAACCCACGAACATGATGAAGATGAATAGCGTGATGGACATGCAAACCGGACCGGCGTTGTACTCGAACAGCTCGTGGAACGTCTCCATGTACTTCCACCCGCTGTTGCTGACGTGAAACGCCCATACAATCAAAGCGGTTTGCGCCGCCAGGTACCACACGAACCGAGCGTGGTTCTTCTCCCCGACGCAGGTTCCCACCCAGAAGCAGTGGTGGTCAAACTTCTTAACGCACCGGCCGCAGTCGTGGCAGTGCTTCGTGCGCAGACCCTGCCACGCCTCGCAGTGCTTGCAGTACTGGCCGACGGAGATGGAATCGCCTCCAAGAGCGTCGACTCCGTCGCCGTCATCGATGCCATGCGCAAACACCGCCGAGGACGAGGCGAGGTCGCTGGAGTTGCTCGCACCGCCTGGGGCGCCCAAGAGCCCCCCGGTTCCCTCGTCATGGTGCGCGCGTCGCTCGTCGCTGCTCTGTCGCGTTTGGAGGTCCAGCGAAGAACCGCGCTCGAGGTCCAGCTCGGCGTCGTCGGCGTTGTCGTCGTCGGCGGGATCCTCATTCTCCGCGCCGGCCGCGTTCCTCTCGCGCTCCCGTTTGCTCTTCACGCGCGCCGCGATGCGCTCACGCCTGAGCCTGTCCTGCTCCCTGTAGATGTCCTCCTGGTCCTCCGGGCACCGCTCCTGCTCGCTGACGTACCCGGGGTTGGAGTTGGCGACGCAGAGAAAGGCGAAGAGGTTGAGGAGGCACATGAACGCGAATCCAGTCTGGTACCCCGCGCCCCCGTCCGTCATGTCGTTGTCGAACTGGAACAGCAGGACGATGAATAGGATGTGGAAGAACACCCAGAATATCTTGGGTATCCACGGCGTGGAGCCTGTGGATGAACGCGGACGGGTCGCGGGTCAGTCGGGTGGGCTCTGGTTTGAATATTCGGGGCGGTCGTCGGGAAAAAAGCCGAGGCGCGGGGGCGATCTCTGGTCGGGGTCGCGCGCGTACCGTGCTTGCGACGGACATCCTCGCGCCACCAGAAGCACCCCGCGGTCTGTGGCACGAGCACGGCGGGCTCGCGGGGTCGGAACTTTCTCGGCGGGGCCATGGTCAACGGCGCACGTCGTGAAGTGAGGCGACTCATCTCGACAGCCTGGCCGAGATACGCTCTCGATGACGCAGCGCAAAGATCGAGTCAACAATCGAGAAGAAATGTGGGCACCATCGCGAAGGACTGATTCTAACTACTTCCACGCGGCTGAGTTACCCGCTAAAGGGCTCCTCGGTTCCGAGCTCGGGTACCGAACGGGTGACACCGACGCGTTCTCCTTCCCACCCGGCGTCGGCGGCAGCGGCGAGCGCTTCGCGGCGTTGCCCTGGTACCTCTGCAGCGCCGCGGCTCGCGCGTCAGCCTTCGACTTACCCCCGCCCCTCTTCACCGAATGGGCGCCGGCTCTCTCCGCGTGCACGGTATCTCGCGCGGTCGCCAGCGCAGCCTGCGCGTCGCGAACGATGGCCATCGCCGCCGCCGCGTTGGCCTGCGCCTCGGCGACGATCGGAGACTTTGCCGCCTCGCCCTCCTCGGACCCGAGTTTGGTCCTGAGCCGCGACGCGCCCCTCCACTTGTCCCCTCCAGCCGCGTTCCTCTCAGCCTGCTCAGCCTTATCCCCGGCATCGCCCGCTCGGACCTTACGGAGCTCATCCTCGGCGTTCTCCGCGCGTCGCCAGAGCTCGGCGAGGCGCGCCTTGGACTCGTGGAGGCGGCCCGCGTCCTCAGCCGCCTTCGAGTTGGCGCTGCGCATGGCGGCGACAGCCTCGGCCCGCTCCGTCTCAGCCTCCTCGAGCGCAGCCTTCGCGTCGCTCGCCTCCCTCTGCGCCGCCCTGCGGTCCTTCACGGCGGCGTTACACGCGTCGACCGCGCGCTTAACCTCCGCCTCGGCGCTCCGCGCGGCGGCTTCCGCGGCGATGGCCCTCGCGACGGCGGCGGCGGACGCCGCCTCCATCGACTTGGCCTCCTCCCCCGCCGCGTCAGCCGCGGCGCGGGCCTCTTTGATGTCCGCGTCCGCGCGTGACTTCGTCGCCTCGATCAACTCCGACTCGGACCCGACCTCGGCGGCGCGTCGTTCGAGCTCGACCTCGGCGGCGAGCGCCCTTCGCTCGGCCTCCGCGATTCGCGCCTCCGCCTCGGAAATCGCGAGCCGGCCAGCCTTCTTCATGGTTTCGACGTCAGCCTCGGCTTTGGCGACCGCCATGCCGATCTGTGTCTTGACAGTCTCGTACGAGCGCTTAGCCTTGGCCTCAGCCTCCTTCTTGGCGGCCGCGACGTCTTCGGCGGCTTTGACCTCGGCCAAGGCGACCGCCGCGGCGGCGAGCTCGGTGGCCTTCGCCGCCGCCGACATCTCAGCCTCGACGACCCTCGTCTCCGCCGCCGCGAGCGACTGCGCGGCGTGCTTCTCCACCTCCTCGAGGCGGGATTCCGCGAGAGCCACGGCATCGTTCGCGTTGCGTTCGATGGCTGCCGCGCGGGTCTGAGCCGCGGCGGCGGCGGCGTAGGCTTCCTCGGCGGCTCGGTCGGCGACGCCCGCGACGGACGCCGCGTCGTTGGCCATCTCGGCGGTTTTCTCAGCGCGTTCACGCGCGATGGCAGCCTGCTCAACCTGCGCTTCAGCCCGCGCGAGTTTCTCCGCGGTCTCCTCGCGGAGTGCGTCCATCATCGCTTGCGTGATTTTGACGGTGCTCTCCGCCGCGTCGGCTCGAGCCTCGGCGTCGGCGACTTTCATAAACGCCTTTTCAACCGCCGTCTCCTCAGCCTTGTTCGCGCGTCGCTCGGCGGCGGCGATGGCCTCGTCCGCCGCCGCCTGCGCCGCGCGCTCAGCCTCCGTCGCCCTGACCTCCGCGGTATCCGCCGCGGCGCGTGCGACTTTCGCCATCTTCTCCGCATTCTCCGCGCGTGCGTTGGCCTCCTTGACCTTGATCGCCGCGGACGCCACCGCGGACGATAGCTTTGATCCCGGCGGGACACCCATGGCCTCCGCTGCTCGTTGTTCGGCTTCCATGGCCTCCTCCGCAGCCTCCGCGCGGGTCGTCGACATGGACGCGCGGAACTCAGCCTCGGACAGCGACGCCCTCGCCTTTTCCTCGGCGGCGGCGGCTTCCTCGGCAGCCTTCTCGGCGAGCTCGGCGCGTTTCTCGGCGTCACCGAGCGCGGCTTCAGCCTTGGACGCGCGCGCGTTGGCCTTCTCGCTGAGCCTCTGCGCGAGCGCCGCCTCTTCCATAGCCTTGGTCGCTCGCGCGACAGCCTCCGCAGCCTCAGTCTCGGCGTCTGCGCGCTCCGCTTCGGCCTGGTCCGCCCTCGACTCCGCCGCGACGGCTCGAGCGTCTGATTCCTCCTTTGCCTGGAGCCCGCCTTTGAGCTCACCATTCGCCGCGGATGCTTCAACGCGCGCGGCTTCCCTCGCGGTCTCCGCGGCGCACGCG
>Ga0209425_10007504_pt1 | contig 10231 bp, 10 predicted proteins | sample COG_05_FD_184749 | JGI IMG/M metagenome (GOLD analysis project Ga0209425, IMG submission 184749) | Pelagic Microbial community sample from North Sea - COGITO 998_met_05 (SPAdes) (version 2) | ecosystem: Environmental > Aquatic > Marine > Neritic zone/Coastal water | place: Helgoland, sampling... | reverse complement strand
TATTCCACTCAATAAAGAATTTAAATAACTCTCAGACAATAGTTGCCTTAGAATTTGAAACTCCTTATTTAAAAAAAGATTTGATCAGACTTAAGGATACTTATGGAAGAACTAAAAAAGGTTACGAGACAAAAAAGTTTATGAAAAAATTAACTAATAAAGATTTAAAATTTAAAATGACTAAATCGAAAAAAATTTATTACCTATATAATAAAAAAATAATCATAGAAAAAATCAGAAATAGAAATCAAATTTTGAAATTTAATAACAAATCTGTAACGGCTATTTTAGATGGAAATTTGACGGACAAAAAAAAACAAATTGTTTTATCCTATGGAGAGATAATAAAAACTACTAGTTTAAAAATCTTGACAAAACATTACAAGATCAATAAACCATTTTTAGCAATGAACATCATTTAGTAATATAATATGAAAAAAATTTTGATTATCACATCTAAACTTGTTCAAGATCATGAGTTTATATATCCATTCTATAGACTAAAGGAAGAGGGCTATGATGTAATTACATGTAACTCTGATAATAAGCAGGTACTTGGATATTTTGGAACTAAAATACCTCCTAAAGAGGAAGATAAAATAATTGACGCTGATAAGATTAATGTTGAGGACTTTGATGTTCTAGTGTTACCTGGAGGTGTTAAATCTATGGAAATTTTAAGACTAAATGTAAAAGTCTTGGAGATAATTAAAACTTTTTTTGATAAAAAAAAACTAATAGCCGCCACTTGTAGCGCAACAATGCTACTAATTTCTTCAAAAATTATAAAAAATAAAAAGGTCTCTGGTTATTATGCGTGGAAAGATGATATTATAAATGCGGGTGGAATATTCGTGGATAAACCATGTGTTATAGATGAAAATTTAATTACGTCTCCACATTATAAATATGTTGGAGATTGGATGAAAGGGTTAATTAGTAAAATAAGTTAAATTTACATCTTAATCAAAGGTCGAATAATTTTTCCTCTTTTTAAATCTTGAATAGCCTTATTGATTTCGTTGAGTTTATAGGTTTTATTTCCGAAATATTCATTTAAATTTAGTTTATTTAAATGCTCACTAAATTTTTTAAAGTTTAAATCATAAATAAATTTTCTATTCCACGAACCAGAAATTTTTTTTCCAAATAAAAACTCCCATGGATCTATATTAAATTTTGTAGAATGTTTATAGTTTCCTACTATAAACAAAACTCCACCAAATTTTTTTACAAATTTAATACTTTTGTGTAAAACATCCTTATTTCCAGTACATTCTAATACATAATCATAATGATCATTTAAAGTTTTATCATCAATATTATTGATTATTTTTGATGCACCAAATTTTTGTGAAAGCTTCAATTTTTTTTTATTTAAGTCTAGGACTGAAATTTCTTTAAACTTACAAATTTTAGAGGCGAAAACAGCAAGTAATCCAACTCCACCAGCTCCTAAAATCAATATTTTTTTATTTTTTTGATTATTTGTATTGTTAAAGATACAATTAAATGCAGTGGGTGCAGCACAGCCTAATAAAACACTTTTTTTTAAGTCACTTTTTTTTTTGATTTTTTGAATTTTATCTTCACTTATTATTGCGTAGTTTGAAAATGTGTTCACTGGCCCAGCGTTAATTTTATTATTTTTTTTGTCATAATAAATTGAACCACCAGCACTTATTCCTTTTGAGAATACCCAAGTCAAACAGACAAAATCTTTTTTATTAACCTTTTTTACAGATTGATGTTTGTTTATAACAATACCACTGGCTTCATGGCCCAAACAATGAGGTAAGTATCGATCTTTACCTCTTAAACCAGAAATCTCTTGAATTTGAGTATGACAAATAGATGAATATTTTATTTTGATTAAAACTTGGCCTTTTTTTAAGTCTGGTAAAATTAATTTTTTAATCTTAATTTTATTTTTTTGGACAAGTACTGCTGCGTTTGTAATCATTAGTTTCTAAAAGAACTTTTTTCTCTGTTATCCAATATAATATCCCCAGATATTATTCTTGAACTTTTATCAAGTAAAAAACTTATCGTAGAAACAATTTCACTGGGCAAAATATATTTCTTGAGTGGCATTCTAGTATTTTTAAATTTTCTGTAAGCACTTATATTTTTCTTTTTAAGTCTTCCAAAACTATTGTCATCAGTTTCAAAAGCTCCCATTATAATATTTTTGATATCTATATTTTTTTTAAATAGTTTTTTTGAAAGAATTTGTGAATATATGTTTAATGCAGCTTTAGCTGTTGTATAACCAACTGATGCCACATTCTCAATAGAAGCCACAGTACTAATATGAATAATCTTTAATGATTTTTTTTTTTTTACTTTTTCTTTTATAACCAAGTTATTAATTTCTGATTGAATAAATAAGTTTTTGTTAAATAATTCTAAGAAATTTTCTTTTGATAATAAATCATCCTTAATTCCAAATCCACCACCCATGCAGTGAATTATGGCATCGATATCTTTGATTTTAATTAAATTTTTTTTTAACTTTAAAAGAATTTTATCATTGGAAAGATCACCATAAAAAAAATAATTTTTTCCAGTAATTTTTTTTTTTAAATTCAAAATTTTTGATTGATTTTTACCAACACAAATTAAATCATTTCCTGCTGAAGAATAATACTCAGCTAAAAATTTTCCTAAACCACTTGAGGCGCCATTAATAAGTATTTTCATTATTCAATATTTCTTGCTTTATCTCTTTCTTTTTCAATTTCTTCTTTATTAAGATATGGATACAGATCATCATATTGTGGTAAACTAAATGTGCCATCAAGATTTAGTTTATTTTGCAGTCTTGGTGTAAGTTCTTGATAAGGGTTCATATTTATCTCAGCCAAAATTGGTTTTTTTGATTTTAACAATCTGCCAATATTTTTTTTCATATTTTTTCCATTCAACTTAATGTAATTTAACCCAAAAGTACTTGCTATTTTTTTAAAAGATGGGAAAGACACCCCTGAAGAAGGATCTGCTCCAGTGATAAAATTAAAATTTTTTTTTTGCATTAGCTTCATGGTTAAATAACCTTTGTTTTCTAAAACAAATAATTTAATTGGAATATTATAATTTTTGACTGTCTGAAGTTCCTGAATATTAAACATTAAGCCTCCATCGCCAGAAATACAAATTGGGGTATTCTTATTATTTGCAAAATAGGCACCTATTGCACCTGGTAAACCAAACCCCATTGAAGCAAGTCCGCTGGATGTAAAAAGCCTCTGATTATTGGGGTTTTTAATTTTTAAAGTTTGCATTGTGCAAGTGAAACTTGTTCCCATATCTGTAACTATAGTCTCTTTGCCCCTTAAACTTAATGATAACTGATTTATAAAATCAAATGAATTAAAATATTTTGAATTTTTATTGTAATTATTTTTTACTACAGGGTATTTTTTCTTCCAATCAAGCAAAAGTGTACTCCATAATTTAAAATTTTTGATTTTATTTTTTTTAAAAAAACCAATTGCTAACTCATGAAAATAGTTCAAATCTATATTCAATTTATAAATGATATTTTTAAAATCTTTAGAATTTATTTCATTAGAATCGATATCTACAAATATTTTTTTTGAATTACTTGAAAAATTTTTTTTATCATACCCCGTTTGTGGTATTGAAAGTCTTGATCCAAGAATTATCAATAAATCTGAATGTTCAACAGCTAAATTTGCAGCCCTTTCTCCAAATATACCTGCTCTACCTACAAATAGTTTACTGTCTGTAGGCATTATATCTGATGCGTTCCAAGATGATACTACAGGTATCTTTACTAAGTTTAATAATTTAACAAATTGTTTCCTTGAATTTGATAAATGAATACCATTTCCAATAATAAAAATAGGTTTTTTGGATTGATTTATTGTTTTTTTAATAAATTGGAAATTAATTTTGTCTTTTTTTTTATAAGTCGTTTTTTTTTTATACTTTTTTAATTTTTTTATATCAATTTTTTTAGCTTGAATATCTAATGGAACATCTATCCAAACTGGTCCTGGTTTGCCAGATATCATTTTTTCATAAGCTTGATTTAAAATTACATCTATATCTTCAGCATTTGATATAACTTTTACAAATTTAGTAATTGGTTTTACAATATCAGTAATATTAATTTCCTGAACCCCAACTTGTCTTGTTTTTGATTTATTGATCATATCTCTTTTAGGAACTTGACCAGATATTACAAATACTGGGATTGAATCTATCCATGCACCTGTTACTCCTGTAATTGCATTCGTTGCACCTGGGCCCGAGGTAGTATGTAGCAAACACGGGATATTATTAACTCTATAATATGCTTCAGCAGCCATACTTGCAGACTGCTCGTGATGAAAAAAAATAAATTTCATTTTTTTATTTTTTCCAAAAGCATCATTCAAATGCATTGCTCCACCACCTGTAACACCAAATATATGTCTAATTCCCTTTTTTTCTAGAAATTTTGCAATATATTCTGACACTTTTAATTTCATTTATAATCCCAATTTATTTGCATCTGAAAAATAATAATCTCCATTATAACCAATAAACTTGAAAATTTCTTTCCATTCACTTTTTTTTAAAATAGTTGTTCCTAACAAAGTCCAGTCTAGAAATTTATCTCTATCTTTTTTTTTTTCATAAGAAGCTAAAGATATATAACTTTTTTTTGAAATTCTTTTAATTTCTGAAATTGTTTTAATTGTATCACCTAAATTTTGCATATAAATGGAATTAAATGCAATTACTAAATCAAATTCTCTTTTTTTATAATTCTTTAAATTATAATAATCTTTAAAGTATAATTTTTTTTTGATTTTTTTATTTGCCTTTTTTAATGGATACTCATGGTTTTCAATACCTTGAGATTTAATTCCTGGTAAAAGTTTGTTCAAATCTAGTAATAAAAAACCTTTTTTACATCCTATTTCTAAAACCTTCGATTTTTTAGTTAATTTATACTTTTTTATTAACTTAGGTAATAACCTTTTCCATCTGGCATCATATTTAAAGCCACCATATCCATTTTGACGGTAACCATCGTAATAATTTTTATCTAATTTCCAAGCTAAAAATTTATTCCTAATATTTCTAGTTTTAGTTATTTTTTTTCTATTTATCTTTTTCTTAAAATAACCGATATCAAAAGATGGCATGTTTAATTTTTCTTTATAGATCGAGCTGTAATTCTATTTTTTTTTTCATCACTATCGTTTGAGTAAAGTCCCATAAACCATCTACAGTTTGAAGTATTTTTTTTTAAATTGTTTTTGTCAATCTTTTTTACGCCGTGCTTTACTGTTGCGTATCCAATGCCAATATCTCCTATATCGATTTTATCTTCTAAATCAATTTCTTGCCTTTTTTTATTTAAAGCAAAAAATCCACCGCTTCTAAAATCATCACCTTTTTTACTCATGTAAACAGATATAAACATTCTTTGATTATGATATGGGTCAGAGTGCAATTCTAACGATCCACCTTTTGGATATTTAAGTATTTGAATTCTGTCTACTATACCATCTTTAGGAGTATTTTTTTCAAACTCATTATATTTTCTACCACCAAGAACTTTTAGGTATCTCCACCTACTATTTATCTTACTAAAAATTTTATACGGATCGCCATTCCAATGAAAAAAATATGCGGAATGCTTAATTGCTTTTATTGAATACAATTTGTTTACCTCTTTATCAATTATTCTATGAAAATTTGGACAATTTTCTTTCATTTTAAAAAATTGATTCTTATTATTTTTTGTAAAATGTAAAAAATCTTTTTTAAGTTTTGAAATAAATTTTTTTGTAAAAGCTTTTTTAATTATAAAAATATTACCTTTGTATAAGTCTTTAATTATTACATTAATTTTTTTTTTATCAAAGATAATATTTTTGAAATCTTTATAATCTAAAATTTTTACATCATTCATAAATTGAGGTCTTGGTTTTTTTTCAACTTTATTCCAAACTAAATTAGAAAAATTACTGATTTTATTATTTGAGATTTTCATTTATCCTAAAGACTATATCTTATCTAATATATTGAATTTCTTTAAAATCAAGTACTCATTTATAATTATATCTAAAGGTATTTTAGTTTTTTCAGAGATCTCAAAAATATTCATTTTGCCATCACTATAAGAAATTAAATCTAACTTTAAATTTTGTGACTTATAATTTTTTTTATGAGAAATTGTATGATAAAGATTTCTACTTCCAAGATTTGGTTCACAAACTATTTTTGATTTTGGAATAAAACATTTTTCAAATCCATCTATAATAGATTTAATTACATCAAACGATTGTTCTAAACCTTTTTGTGTCACTAATTTTAAATTATCTGCATTAGTATGATATTCTTTATATTTGCCATACTTTGATCTTGAAAAGCCGCTTACAGGTAAATTTACACCTGGAGAGCAATATTGTCTTTCGTCACTTCCCCTTTCCAAAAAAGAATAATATTTTATTTTTTTCTTTCCAATAAGCGCCGATTTTAGTGCAATGTCAGATAATGTATTACCATATTTGCTTGAAATGAAACTGTATTCTCTTTCATCACCAACACATGATAAATTGAAACCACAAATAATATTTTTTTTTAAATTTTTTCTAAATTTATGTATATAAGAAATTGAGCCTATAGTTTCTGGTATAATAACCAATCTATAAGTATATTCTCTATTCTTGATACTTTTAATATATTTAGCAACTTTTGTAATCAGGGCTGGACCACTTAATTCATTATTAGCCATTGAAGGGTGACATAAATAAGTACTAAAAAAAATCTCTTTTTTTTTTTTTCCTTTAATAATTGCATGACTTAAGTCTAAATGACCATTTTTAAAAGAACTATTTATATATACCTTGAATTTATTACCTCTATTTATTTTTTTTTTATCATTTTCTGAAACGCAAAATCCCCAGTTTTTTTTATAATAACTAGTTACATATGGAACTAATTTTGGTTGATCGGGTAAAGTGTACAAGTTCTTGAACAATTCCTTTTTATTTATAACTTTATTAACTGGAGTTGAAAAATTGACTACATGTAGGTTCAGTTTTTTGAAATCTGCAAATTTTTTTTTATTTTTAATATCAAAAATGTAAGCATCATTGATTGTCCATTCTTTTGGAACTATCCAATCAAAAACTTTTGTTCCTGACTTCACCTTCACTCTTTTAAATTCTGGAATTATATTTTCAATATACTTTAAGGATTTCTTTATTCCTGGTCCAGTAATTGATCTACAAATAGGAAATAGATCTTTAATTATTTTAAACATATTTACATTTAAATCTATCATCTATATATTTTGTTTAATATCATTCTATAAATTTTCAAGTTTAAAAATGAAATCGATTATAACTGCAAATTTCAATTTACTGAAACAAAATTCAATTTGGGATAAACTAAATGCTAAAGATCAATTTATATTTGACGAATACAATAACTTAAATTTTACACTTAATAACGATTTAATACTTAAGAAATATGACAAATATTATTTAGTTATTTACGTTAATGAGATGACCAAAGTAGAAAAAAATATTAAAAATTTTTTTTCGATCTTGAACAGAGTTGCTAATAAAAATTTATCAAAAAAATTTTATGTATTTTTTTTGAGAGAAAAAATTAAAAATGAATACCTAGATCAATATAATCTATTAAAATTAAATAAATATTTTAGTAAGTTAGAAAATAGGAATTCAAATATATTTTTTATAGAAATACCTGACAATAAATTAAAATTTAGTTTAAGGAATTATTTTTATATGAGATGTCCTATAGAATTAACAACAATTAATGAAATAATAAAATCTATAAATAGAATAAATAGAGAGCATGATTATAAAAACTTCAAACTTCTTGTTTTAGATTGTGATAATACACTGTGGGGTGGAGTAGCAGGTGAAGATGGAATAAATAAAATTGATTATGGTGAAGATGGTGATGGTAAAGTTTTTCTAGAAGTTCAAAGGCATATTAAGGAAATTAAAGAAAAAGGAATATTGCTTTCTTTGGCCTCAAAAAATAATAAAAAGATGGTTTGGGACACTTTTGAAAAAAGAAGTATGGTTTTAAAAAAAACTGACTTTGTATCTCCTAAAATAAATTGGTTTGAAAAGACAAATAATATTCAGAATACAATCAATGAACTATCACTGAGAAGTGAAGATGTTTTGTTTATAGACGATAATTTAATTGAAATTGAAAAAGTTAAAAAAAATATTCCAAAAATAAATGTTTATCATGTTAACGATTTAATAAATTTTTTAAAATTTTTATACACAAATAACAGACTTCAATTACATAAAATAACAGAAGAAGATAAAAAAAAAAGTTATCAATACAGAATAAGATCAAAATTTGAACAACTAAAAAATAAAAATTTTGATAAAAAACTTTTTTTGAAATTGGGTCAGAAAATTAAAATTTTACAAATTTCAGATAAAAATATTAATAGAGCTTCTCAATTAACAAATAAAGTAAATCAATTTAATTTTTCAACAAATAGGTATCAAATAAGTAAAATTTCCAAACTAAAAAAATCAAAAAAAAACGAGATAAAAGTTTTGTCATTCCATGATAAATTTGGAGATCATGGAATTATTGGCCTCTATAATATTGTGCATCGAAATAAAGATTCAATCTTAATAAAAGATTTCCTCTTAAGCTGTAGAGTAATTAATAGAAAAATTGAAGATTATCTTATATATAATATTTATATTAATAATAAAAAAAAAAATATTTTTATAAATTTTATTGAAAATCAAAATAATAAAGACCTTATAAATCTATTTTTAAAAAGATCTTACTTTAATTTTGAAAAAACAAATGGAAAAATAAAAATTTATAGAATTATACCTGACAGGAACCTGCTAAATGCAAAAAACTTCTTTAAATAAAAAAATACTAGATATCATTAAGATTGAATTAAAAATTAAAAAAATATCAATTAAAGATGGAATAAACATAACTAAAAAATGGGATTCTATATCAAACTTAAATATTTTGCTTCAAATCGAAAGTAAACTAAAAATAAGATTTAATACTAGAGAGTTCAATTCTTTAAATAATACAAAAACAATATTATCTAATGTTAGAAAAAAAATTAAAAAATGAAATTAATAAGTTATTAGAAAATTTAAATATTAAAAAAAAAGATAATTTAATTATTCACAGTAACAGTGCGGGATTGTTACAATTTGATACAAATAAAAAAAAAGTTTTTAATCTATTTTGGCAAATTTTAAAAAATAAGGTTGGAAATAAAGGGACAGTTGTTTTTCCAACATTTAATTACAATATTCTTAATAATAAAAAAAATTATTCGATAAGTCAGGTCGGTCTTTTAACGAATTTTATTCTTAAACAAAAAGAGTTTATAAGAACGAAAAATCCAATTTTCAGTCATACAATCTATGGTAAATTAAGAAAAATATTATGTGCTGAAAATGTTAGTAGTGCGTTTGGCTCAAAAAATTCAATTTTTCAAAAATTTATAGATCATAAATTTAAAATTATAGGATTTTGTTGTCCGGTCAACAGTATTACTATACTGCATCATTTAGAAGTTTTAGCGGGTGTAAATTACAGATATAAAAAAGTTTTCAAATTTAAATTTAAGAATAAGAAATTTGAATATAGTTATTATGTGGGAAAAAAAAATATTAATTACAAATTAAAAGAAAATAAAATTAGAAGTTTATTAAAACAAAAAAAAATAATTAAAGTATCAACATTTGGTAGATTTGAGTGCTGGTCAATTAATTCATTTGTTTTAAATAATATTATCTTAAATAAGTTAAAAAAAAATAAAAGATTTCTTATTAAATGAAAATAAATCTAAAAGCTAATTCAAATTTTTCTAAGTTATCAAAAGATAAAAATAAAATTCATATAAATGAAAAATTCACTAAAAAATTTTTTATTAAAAGAACAATATCCCATGGTGCTAATTTAGTTTTAAAAATGTTAAATTTTTATTTAAAAAAAAATAAAAATAAACAATTCAAAAAAATAGAGGTTAATTTTACAAAGCCTACTTATACAAATGAAGAATTTAATTTTAAAATAAAACAAAATTCAATAAATCTTATATCTAACAAAGAAACTAATATTGAAATTTTTTTTAAAACAGAAAAAAAAAAATCAACCAAATTTGTTAAGTTAAAAGAATTAATTTTAGAAATTTCAAGAATTGTGGGCAATCATCTAAATA
>Ga0209425_10007503_pt1 | contig 10231 bp, 9 predicted proteins | sample COG_05_FD_184749 | JGI IMG/M metagenome (GOLD analysis project Ga0209425, IMG submission 184749) | Pelagic Microbial community sample from North Sea - COGITO 998_met_05 (SPAdes) (version 2) | ecosystem: Environmental > Aquatic > Marine > Neritic zone/Coastal water | place: Helgoland, sampling... | reverse complement strand
CCCGCACATGGAGCATGCACAATGTTCAGAAAAAAAACCTTAGTAAAAGTTGGAGGCTATGATGAAAAATTAAAAGCCCAAGATGGATGGGATATTTGGCAAAAAATTGCTAAAAAAGATGCAATTTTTCATATTAATAAAACACTGTTCAACTACAGACAGCACGAAAATTCTTTATCATCTAACAAAGAAAAAGTCCTTAAATATAGAAATATGATATTTGAAGGTTTATCAAAGCTAACAAAAAAAAAGAAAAAACTAAATTGTTTGGCAATAATTCCAGTAAAAGAAAATTATAAAAATTTTTCAAACGTACCTTTTTTAAAAATAAAAAAAAAAAATCTTCTTGATATAGCTATTGATAGTGCGATTAATTCTATTCATATAAACAAAGTTGCAATATCCACTTCATCTAAAAAAGTGTTGAAATATATTAAAAATAAAAAATACAGTTTAGGTAAAAATAAAATTTTTACAGTACAGAGAAATAATGAAAATTCTAAAAGATTTTTAGACATTAGAAAAATAATTATCGAAGCTGGTGAAAGTTACAAAAAAAAATTTAAAAAAAAATTAGATTTAGTGGTATATTTAAGCATACACGCTCCTTTTAGAAAGAGTGAGCATATAGAAAAAGCTTTAAATATTTTGTTGGTTAATAAATGCGATACTGTTTTTTCTGTAAATCTAGAATACGAGCCTACATTTAAATTTTCAAACAAAGGTATACAACTTTTAAATCCTGGAAGATTTGATGAGCTAAATTTTGAGAGAGAAACTTTATTAAAATTTAACGGTTCATTGATTTTAACAAAGTATTCTATTATTAAAAATTCAAATATTTTCAAAAGCGATTTAGGATATTTAGAAATGAATAATTTTGAAAGTCAACAAATAAAATCAAATGAAGATTTGAAAAAGATAAAAACTTTAATCAATTGATGTTTTCTAAAATAAAAGAATGCCCTCTTTGTAAATCAATAAAACACGATTTTTTTTCTAAACTCAAAAAAAATTTATATTCAGAAATATTGTCTAAAATCTTGAAAATTGAAGAACAAAAGCTACTAAATAAAATAGAGAATAAAATTTGTAAAAATTGCGGATTAGTTTTTAAAAATTATTGGTTTAATGATAAAGTCTTGGAAAAGATTTATAACACTCATATACCGGTTCATCCTAGAGGAAGAGATTTTAAATCTTCACTATTTTCAAAACCTGGATTCAAAAAAGAGTATCAAAATTTATTAAAAGCAAAAAAAAATAATAATATCGAATTATTACAAAAACATTCTCGTACAATAAAATCAATAATTTTCTCTATTCCTAAATACGAAAAATTAAAATCTACTAAATGGATTGTTAAAAAATTTACTAGAAGTTTCGATTCTAATCTAAACATAGAATTACTCGAAAAAAATTTTAATGGTATTTTAAAACTAATAGATAAACCGGAAGAATTTAAAAGATTTTCAGGATACGAGAGCTATTCATTATGGAATAACTTATTATCAAAAGTAAAAGTAAAAACATATGGAGAAATAGGTTGTCCTAGATGGGGTCTCCTTGAAATAGCAAAGAAAGAAAAAAAAAAAATAGTATTTATAGAAAAAAATGAAAAAAATTTTTGGGGAGCTAAATGTATATTTGGTAAAAAGACTTGTATTTTAATAAAAGAAAAAAAAATTAATTTCAAAAAAATTAGGTTTGAAGACAAGTGTCCAGAAAAAATAGATCTTGTAGGAATTTTTCAATATCTTGATCATGTAAGAAACCCATTACAATTTTTTAATAAGATGGCAAAAATTTCAAAACACCAAGCTTTCATAGTGGATAGATTTAAAGATTTTGATAATACTGTCTACATCCAGCATTTCACAGGATGGAGCAAAAAATCTTTTAGCTGGGTTGCAAATAAACTCCAAAAAAAATTAATCTATAACTTTAGCAAATTTAAAAAAACAGAAAATGAACTTTTTTTGATTATTTGATGAAATTATTAAATAAAATAAATAGATACTTTGGAAGTTTTCATTATTCTAAATATGATCTAAATCAGTTATCGGTTTTAATGGGTTATCAAGGTAAAGATTTATTAGTGTATTTTGAAATATGCGAAGATAATTATATTTGTTCGACAACTAAAAGGCCAATAAATTTTAAGATTTTTGTAGTGGCCATGAACCTATTTTTTAAAACAGCCATAAGGCAACCAACTGTATTTTTAAAATCATTAAGATGGTTTCATACAATTTATTTTATTTGCGGGTATTTAAAATTAAATAAAATCTCATCACTAGTATCTTTTGTTGATTACAATCCACTACCGAAATACATAAAAAAAATACTTGATAACAAATTAATTACTTTTGGGATACAAAATTCTAGAAGAGAAAATAGATCTAGTCATTTTAATTTTGATAATTATCTATTATTGGCCCCATTAAAAAAAAACGAGCAATTTAGTAATCACAGTTGTAGAAAACATGATTTTGGAAGCTTGAGGCTGCTATTAGCTTTAAATAAAAATGACAGATGGAACTATATTCAAAAAATTCCTGATACGAATGAGGTGCCTTCAAATTTTATACTAATTTCATCTATATCTAAAGACTTCTTAAATTTCATTAATTTTAACTTTAAATCAAAATTTTCGAAACAAGATTTCAAGTTAAAACTACAAGAACTGATAAATAAATATGATAATTCCAATTATTTTAGAGAGATGAGATTTATTAATTTTTTAATTTTATGTGATTATTTGGCAGATTATACAAATAAAACAAAAGACAAGGTAGCTATTATTAACAGATCGGATACAAAATTTTCTGAAATATCACTAGAAAAAAAGTTTTTTGAAAATTTTCCTAGATTTGAATTCAATCGTCTTACCAAGATAGAAAAATATGATTATATATTAGCCAAAAAAAATAGGATTTTTGTTTCAGATATTTCAACTTTATCTAGAGAGTGTTTATCGACTAACTCTAAATGTATCTTCTTCAATTATTATGTTCATTATACAGGAGATTATTGGACTAAAAATGATGCTATTTTTTATAGTAATAAAGAAGAAAAAAAAGATTTTTATTTAAGATTGGACAAAATAAAGCAATTAAATAAAGTAGATTTTATCAATGAAAAAAAAAAAATTAGATTTGGAGCCTCTATTTTTCCCCCTAATAAAAAAAAATTAGAAGAGTTTTTAAATATGAGTAATCTTAAACTTAGGAAGTAAAAATATGAAATATAAATCCATACTTATAACAGGCGGAACCGGAAGTTTTGGAACTGCTATAGTTAAAAAATTTTTGAATAGCAAGATTAAACCCAAGCGCCTAGTAATTTTTAGTAGAGATGAATTAAAACAATCTCAAATGATGGAAAAATTTCCTCATGAAAAATTTCCTATGTTAAGATTCTTTATTGGAGATGTAAGAGATCAGGAAAGATTAAAAAGTGCTTTTTCAGGTATTGATTTAGTTATTCACGCTGCAGCTCTTAAACAAGTTCCAGCTGCTGAATATAATCCAACTGAATTTATTAAAACAAATATAATAGGTGCATCAAACGTTATTGAAGCAGCTATTAGCGCAAAAGTTAAAAAAGTAGTAGCACTTTCTACAGATAAAGCTTGTGCTCCAGTAAATTTATATGGGGCAACAAAACTTTGCAGCGATAAACTATTTATAGCTGCAAATAATTACGCTGGAAAAAGAATAATTTTCTCAGTTGTAAGGTATGGAAATGTCATGAACTCAAGAGGATCAGTATTACCACTATTTTTAAAACAAAAGGATCAAGGATATTTCACTATAACTGATAGAGAAATGACGAGATTTAATATTACACTAGAAGAGAGTGTTAAATTCGTATTAAATATTTGTGAAAAATCGGTAGGTTATGAAATTTTTGTTCCAAAAATACCTTCATTTAAAGTCACAGATTTAGCTAGCGCTGTAAATTCCTCTAACAAATTCAAATTTATTGGAATAAGACCTGGAGAAAAAATTCACGAGGAAATGATAACTACTTCTGATAGTAAAAGCGTTGTAGAATTAAAAGATAGCTATGTATTATGCCCACCCGGTGAAAAAAAAATAGCAAATTTTTATATTGAAAAGCATAAAGGAAAACTTGCTGAAAAAGATTTTTCTTATAATTCTAAAAATAATAAAAAATTTTTATCAATTGGTGAATTAAAGAAATTAATTCAACAAAATATTTAATTTTAATGCTGTCACAGTTCCCCTATAGTAGACAAAAAATAGATAAAGCTGACATAGATTCGGTTGCAAGAGTTCTTAAAAGTGATTTTTTAACTCAAGGTCCAAAGTCAGCTGAATTTGAAAAAAAATTATCTGCTTTTACTGGCGCTAAATATGTGAGCGCTGTTAATAGTGCTACTAGTGGATTATATTTAGCTTGTAGAGCTTTAGGGTTAAAAAAAAATGATTATGCTTGGACAACTCCAAATACTTTTGTTTCATCGGCTAATTGTATTATTAATTGCGGAGCCAAAGTAGATTTTGTTGATATAGACAAAGACAGCTTTAATATAGATATAGATTTGTTGGAACAAAAGTTAAAGAAAACACCGAAAAAAAAAATACCTAAGATAGTAATCCCCATTCACTTAGCAGGATGTCCTTATGATCAAAAAAAATTATTTTATTTATCAAAAAAATATAAATTTAAAATTATCGAAGATGCATCACATGCTATAGGTGCCAAAAATGATAATTATAAAGTTGGAAATTGCAAATGGAGCGATTTTGTTATTTATAGTTTTCATCCTGTAAAAATCATTACAACAGGTGAGGGAGGCGCTGTATTGACAAATAATAAAGACTTGTCAGAAAAGGTAAATATTCTAAGAACTCATGGAATTACTAGAAACCCACAATTTATGCAAAAAAATAATAGATCTTATTGGTATTACGAACAAATAGACATTGGGTATAACTTTAGAATATCAGATATACATGCCGCTCTTGGTATAAGCCAACTTAAAAAGATAAATACGTTTATCAAGAATAGAAATTTTATAGCCAGATGTTATAAAAAAATCTTAAAAGATCTTCCAATTAAATTACAAAAAATAAATAATAAATGTATATCCTCTTATCATTTATTTATTATAAAAATGACAAATACCAATAATATAAAAAATTATGATAAAATATTTAATTACTTAAGAAAAAAAAGAATATTCGTTAATTTACATTATCTACCGGTTCACAAACAACCATTTTACAAAAAATTAAAATATTTGAAAAATAAAAAATTTAAAATTTCAGAACAATATTCTAAATCAGCATTGTCCCTGCCTGTTTACCCCGGACTAAATGAAAAAAATATAATGTTCATATATAAAAATTTAAAATTCGCATTAAATAAATTTAAATAAAATGAATATTGCAATTATTCCAGCTAGAGCAGGAAGTAAAAGATTAAAAAATAAAAATCTTAAACTGATTAATGGCAAACCACTAATTTATTATGCTATTAAAACTGCCATAAAGTCAAAGTTATTTGACGAAGTTATTATTTCAACTGATAGTTTAAAAATTTTAAATAAAGCTGAAAAGTTTGGAGCAAAAAATAATGGTTTAAGACCAAAAAAATTATCAGATAATCTTTCTTTATTACCTGATGTTGTAAAATACGAGATACAAAAACATAAAAAAAAAAAATTTATCCAAAACGTTTGCTGTATATTACCAACTAATCTTTATAATAATCAAAAACTGCTAACATTAGGTTTGAAGAAATTATATAATAATCGTGACGGTTATATATTTTGTGCAACAAAAACCTCAACATCAGTCTTTAGGTGTTTTACAAAGAATAAAAATCAAGAAATAAAAATGATTTTTCCAAAAATGTTTAATAAAGGATCTCATTTACTCAAAGACACTTATTTTGATTTTGGAAATTTTTATTGGGCTAAAAAAAATACTTGGCTAAATAAAAAAATTTTCTTTTCAAAAAATTCAAAGTTTATTGAAATTAGTAGTAAATACTATAGTGATATAAATACATTAGAAGATTTTAAAATTGCTAAGACTATTTTTAAGAAAACAAATTAAAATGAAAAAAAATAAAAAAATTTTGGTTATAGCTTCTCACCCTGATGATGAAGTACTAGGTTGCGGCGGTACTCTGATAAAATACTCAAAAATGGATTATCAAATTAAAGTAATTTTTATGACTAACGGAGTTTCTTCAAGATCTAAAAAGAAAAAAGAGGAAATTTTAAAACGAAAAAAAGCTGCATTAAAATCATGTAAAATTTTAGGTGCAAATAAGCCAAAATTTTTTGATTTTAAAGACAATCAAATGGATAGTGTACCTTTATTAAAAATAGTAAAAAAAATTGAAAAAGAAATTTTTACATTTAAACCCTCAATAATTTTTACCCATTTTGATGGAGACCTGAATATAGATCATGAAATTACTTCAAGGGCTACTGTGACAGCATGTAGACCTTTGACAAATCATCCTGTCAAAACTTTATATATGTTTTATGTTCCATCTAGCACTGAGTGGAATTTCAATAAAAATAAAAAAAATTTTGTTCCGAATTGGTTTGAGGATATTTCTAAAAGTGATAAACAAAAAAAATTAGCTTTAAATTGTTATAAAATGGAAATGAGAAAATGGCCACATCCAAGATCCTTAAAAAATATTTCTAATCTTCAAGAAGTATTTGCTTCCGAAGTTGGTCAAAAAAAAACAGAGAGTTTTATTCTTTACAGAGGTTTAAACTAATGAAAAAAAAATGTCTTTTTTTGGGATACAATAATAAACAAACTAAATTAATAAAATTTTTAAAACAAAATAATTTCGAAGTATCTAATACAAGTAAAACAATAACTTTTAAACAGGTTCAAAAATATAATCTTATAATAAGTTACGGTTATAAAAAAAAAATAAATTCAGAGATAATTAAAAAAATAAAAAGGCCAATTATTAATTTACATATTGGGTACCTTCCTTTTAATAGAGGATTTCATCCTAATCTATGGTCTTTCTTGGATAATACTCCTTCTGGTGTTACGATTCATGAAATTGATGAAGGTTTAGACACAGGTCCAATTTTATTTCAGAAGAAAGTAAACTTTAAATCAGATGCGTCAAATTTTATTCAAACATACAAGATACTAAGAAAAGAAATAGAAAAACTATTTATCTTCAATTTCAAAAAATTGGCAAATAAAAAATACAGAAGAATAAACCAAAGAGGAATTCATACTTTTCATAAAGAAAATGAGAAGCCTACTTTTATAAAGTGGGGTATGAAAATAGAAAAAGCAAAAAAAAAATATGATAAGTATTTAAAAGCAGATATGAAAAAAAATCTTTCTTTGATTGATGCAATTCAAAACGTTAGAAAAAGTAATAATGTTAACTGGATGGATATATTACGTTTAGGAATGATTACATCACCAAGAGATGCGAAAAATTTAATTAAAAAAATTAGTTCAGATGATGATGAGATCGGTACACTTTTAAGAAAAATAGGGTAATAAATGTCTAATCATATTTATACAGGAAATTTAAAAAAAAAGGCTGTAAATTATTCCTTTTTAAAGAAAAGATTAGACCTTAATAAAAAACTTCAAAATAAAGATTTTACAAAATGGTTATTTGAAAAAATTAAAATTAAAAAAAATGAAAAAATTTTAGATGTAGGGTGTGGTGAAGGTGCACAGGTAAAAAAGTTTGTAAAGTTAATAGGTAAGGAAGGTAATATTTCTTGTTTAGATATTAACCAAGCCTCAATAAATAAGTTAAAAAAAGACATTGGAAGAAAAAAAAACATACAAGCTATTGCATCTGATATGCGTAATTTAGAGTATGTAATTCTTAAGAAATTTAAACAAAAACAATTTTCACTAGCTCACTCATCATATGCTTTATACTATTCACCAAAAAGACTGGAAGTTTTAAAAACAATGTATAAATTTTTAAAAAATAATGGATCTATATATGTTTTTACGCCTTGTTTACCTCATGGAATGGTTAGTCTAGCAAAAAAATTTCATAAAATCCCGCCGTTAGTAGAAGATAGTTTAAAATTTGGAAATAAAGTTTTAGAAAAAAAATTTAGAGAAATGTTTTGGGAGGTTCAAATCAATTATTTTCAAAGTTTAATAAAAATTGAAAATTTGGCTGATTTTAAATTATTTTATCAATCAACAACTTATTTTAATAAAAAACATCAAAATAGAATTTACAAGTACGTACAAAATAAAATTTTAAATAACGGTCATATTTCTTTTGAGAAAAATGGATATTTAATTAAAGGGCATGAAAAGAAAAATAAATTTCTTTAAAAAAAAGACACCAATAATAATTGCAGAAATGTCAGGGAACCACAATGGATCCTTAAAAAAAGCATTAGATATTGTTAGAGAAGCCTCAAAAGCTGGAGCTGATGCAATAAAACTCCAAACATATACAGCTGAGACAATTACAATAAATTCAAAAAGTAGAGATTTCATTATTCATGACAAAAAAAGTTTATGGAAAAAAGAAAGATTATATAATTTATATAAGAAAGCACATACACCATGGTCTTGGCATAAAAAAATTTATAATTTAGCAAAAAAACTAAATTTAGTTTGCTTTAGTTCTCCTTTTGATGAAACAGCTGTTGATTTTTTGGAAAAACTTAACACACCATTTTACAAGATCGCTTCTTTTGAGATTACTCATTTGCCACTTATAAAAAAAGTAGCATTAACCAAAAAACCAATGATAATTTCGACTGGCTTAGCTAGTAAAAAAGAAATAAAAGAAGCTATTAAAATTGCCAAAAAAAATGGTTGCCCTCAAATTATTTTATTAAAATGTACAAGTGCTTATCCGGCGGATATTACTGATACTAATATTTTAACAATAAAAGATTTAAAAAAGTCATTTAAATGTGAAGTTGGCTTTTCAGATCATACACTAGGAATCGGAGCTCCTTTAGCTGCCATTTCTCATGGAGCAAAAATAATTGAAAAACATTTTACGATTAGCAAAAGTGATAAAGGAGTTGATTCAGCTTTTTCTATGGACGCTAAAGAATTAAGTTTATTAGTTACTGAAGCAAAAAGAGCATATTTAAGCCTAGGTAAAGTAAATTATAAATTATCTAGCTCAGAAAAAAAATCTAAAATTTTTAGAAGATCTATATATGCAAAAAGAAATATAAAAAAAGGAGAAATTTTTACTTCACATAATATAAAAGTTGTTAGACCATCCTATGGTCTTTCTCCAAAATATTATTTCAAATTATTAGGGAAAAGATCCAAGAGACAAATAAAAAAAGCAACTAGAATTTTATATAATGATTTATAGAAAAGTTGGTGTAATCGGACTTGGATATGTTGGATTACCATTAGTAGTACAACTAATAAAAAAAAAATTTAATGTAGTTGGATTTGATATAAACTCGAAAAAAATTAACAAAATTAGAAAACTACAAAAATTAAAAAAAGCTAAACTTACTTCTAACTATAAAGATTTAAAAGATAGAAATTTTTTTATTATTTGTGTACCTACACCAATTAATAAAAAAAAAAAACCTGATTTAAAAGCGTTAAAATTAGCATCACAAATTGTTGGAAAAAACTTAAATAAAAAAGATATTGTTGTCTATGAGTCTACAGTTTACCCTGGTTGTACAGATGAATTATGTATTCCAATATTAGAAAAATTTTCAGGATTAAAAATCAACAAAAGTTTTTATTGCGGGTATTCACCTGAAAGGATCAATCCGGAGGACAAAAAACATACATTGGAAAATATTATTAAAGTAACAAGTGGATCAAATAAGTATTCTTCAAAAATAATTGACAATTTTTATAAGAGAATTATCCCAGCAGGCACTTATTGCGCAGAAAGCATTAAGATTGCTGAGTCTGCTAAAATAATAGAAAATGTTCAAAGAGATCTAAACATAGCTCTTGTCAACGAGCTATCATTAATTTTTGATAGAATGCATCTTGATACTTATAAAATTTTAAAAGCAGCATCAACAAAATGGAATTTCATTAATTATAAACCAGGACTAGTTGGCGGACATTGTATCGGCGTAGACCCTTATTACCTAACTTATAAATCTGAAAAATTAAAATATAAACCAAAAATAATTTTGGCGGGGAGGAAGGTAAATGACAATATGCCAAATGAAATTGCCAAAAATCTAATAAATAATCTCAAAAAAATAAATTCA
>Ga0209425_10007501_pt1 | contig 10231 bp, 9 predicted proteins | sample COG_05_FD_184749 | JGI IMG/M metagenome (GOLD analysis project Ga0209425, IMG submission 184749) | Pelagic Microbial community sample from North Sea - COGITO 998_met_05 (SPAdes) (version 2) | ecosystem: Environmental > Aquatic > Marine > Neritic zone/Coastal water | place: Helgoland, sampling... | reverse complement strand
GCAAAAGATTTAATGAATTTAAGAATGATTAAATCGGATGAAGAAATTGAGATTATTAAAAATGGCGCAAGAATTGCCGATCTTGGTGGTGAAGAGATTGCTAAAAATATTAGAGAAGGCAACACTGAAATAGAAATTGCAATTGCTGGAAGAGATCGAATGGAAAGAGAAATTGTAAAATCTTATCCAGGTGCTGAATATATGGATACTTGGGTTTGGTTTCAGTCTGGAATAAATACCGATGGTGCTCATAATCCAAAAACAAATCGACAACTTAAAAAAGGGGATATTTTATCTTTAAATACTTTTCCAATGATCTCTGGTTATTACACAGCATTGGAGAGAACTTTATTTTTAGATCATGCAGATGATGCATCGTTAAAAGCATGGGAGGCAAATGTTAAAGTTCATAAACGGGGATTAGAATTAATTAAACCTGGTGTGAAGTGTTCTGATATTTGTCATGAGCTAAATGAATTATTTGCTGAACTTGGTTATCTTCAATACCGAACTTTTGGTTATGGTCATTCCTTTGGGGTGCTTTCACATTTTTATGGTAGAGAAGCTGGATTAGAACTTAGAGAAGATATTAATACTGTTTTAGAGGAAAATATGGTGATCTCTATGGAGCCAATGATTATGATCCCAGAAGGAAAACCTGGAGCAGGAGGATATAGAGAGCATGATATTTTAGTGATTGGTAAAGATGGCGCTGAAAATATTACAAAATTTCCTTTTGGCCCTGAACACAATATTATAAAAGCTTAATTAAAATGAGTGAGAATAAAACAATCGTTAATAGTTGGAATGAGTGGGATCCTCTTAAACATGTAATTGTTGGAAGAGCAGACGGAACATGTATACCAGCACCAGAGCCTGCACTCGATGCAAAGGTTCCTGAAGATAGTGATATGCGAGGTCAGTTTGGTCCTCGAACAAAAGATACAGTTGATAAAGCGAACCAACTTTTAGATGACTTTTCAAACATGTTAGAGAAAAGAGGAATTAAAGTTGATCGACCAACACCAATTGATTTTAATCAAAAAACATCAACTCCAGATTGGGAAGCTGAAACGATGTTTGGCTGTATGCCACCAAGAGATGTTTTATTAACCGTTGGGAATGAAATTTTAGAAGCAACTATGAGTTATCGTTGCAGATGGTTTGAGTACTTATGTTACCGACCTTTATTAAAAGATTATTATAATCAAGATCCTAATATGAGACACGAGTCTGCGCCAAAACCAAGACTAACCGATGCAGATTATAGAAAAGATTATTTATCTGATAAAATTGGAGTTCAAAAAAGACTAGAGTGGACCGAACAAAAGTATTTTGTAACCACAGAAGAAGAACCTTTGTTTGATGCAGCAGATGTTTTAAGATTTGGTAAAGATCTTGTGGTTCAACATGGATTTACAACCAACTTAAAAGGAATTGATTGGTTAAAAAGACATTACAAAGATCATAGAGTTCATGCAGTTAATTTCCCAGGGGATCCATATCCAATTCACATTGATGCAACGTTTACACCAATTAAAGAGGGATTAATCATTAACAACCCTCAAAGACGATTACCAAAAGAACAAAGAAAATTATTTGAAGATAATGGATGGCAAATTGTAGATAGCGCTCAACCTGCTCACAATGAACCTCCTGCACTTTGTTATTCATCTGTTTGGTTATCCATGAATGTACTTGTTCTTGATCCTAAAACAGTTTGTGTTGAAAAAAGTGAAGTCTATCAAGCAGAGCAATTAGATAAACTTGGTATGGAAGTGATCCCAGTAGAGTTAAGAGATGCATATGCATTTGGTGGTGGTCTTCATTGTTGTACTGCAGATGTCTATAGAGAAGGTACTTTAAAAGATTATTTCCCAAAACAGTAAGATGGCAAACATTAAAACAAAACGAAAGCGAATAAAATTCGCTTCTGATAATGTTGCAGGTGCATGTCCTGAAGTATTAGATGCAATATTAAAAGCAAATGAAGGAGATAGCACTCCTTATGGAAACGATCAAATATCAACTGAATTACAAAATAAGTTTTCTGAAATATTTGAAAAAGATGTAATTGTATTTCCAATAACATCTGGAACTGCCGCAAATGCTTTGGCATTAGCAACTATGACACCTTCGTTTGGCAATATTTATTGTCATAGATTATCTCATATCAATTTAGATGAATGTGGAGCTCCAGAGTTTTACACGGGTGGAGGAAAACTTGTTACTTTGAAAGGGGTAATGGGAAAAATAACTTCTGATGAATTAGATCAATCCATAGGAGGAAAAGGCATTGTTCATCATACTCAACCTTCATCAGTTAGTATTACTCAAGTTTGTGAAACTGGTGAAGTTTACCAATTAGAGGAAATTAAAAAAATTGCTGAAGTAACTCACAAGCATAATTTAAATCTACACATGGATGGTGCAAGATTTGCTAATGCACTAGTTGCTTTAAATACAACCCCAGCAGAGATGACATGGAAGTCAGGTGTTGATGTACTATCATTTGGAGCAACAAAAAATGGTTGTTTAGCTGCGGAGGCAATAATATTTTTTAAAAAAGAGTTAGTGGGCAATACTGCTTTTTTAATGAAAAGAGCAGGACATTTATTATCTAAAATGCGTTTTGTGTCAGCTCAACTAGAAGGTTATTTGAATAACGATGTTTGGTTAAAAAATGCAAAACACGCAAATGAGATGGGAAAAAAATTAAGTGAAAGTCTTAATAAGCTTAATGATATTGAGTTAGCATACCCAACTGAAGCAAATGAAGTTTTTGCAAAATTTCCAAGACACATGATTGAAAATTTAAATACTAATGGCTACGAAATGAATGATGAAGATTTTGAAGGAAACGCTGTTAGGTTAGTTACTGCATGGAACACTCAGCAGAAAGATATAGATCATTTGTTAGAAACAATTCAAAAAAATAATTAAAATTAAATTTTTTCTTTGTTTTTTTAAAAATAATGTCTAAACACAGAATATGTTAAAAAACGATCAACTTGCTGAATGGGATAGACAAAACTTCTTTCATCCATCTACCCACCTTGCACAACATGCTAGAGGAGATGCTCCTAGTAGAATTATTACTGAAGGAGAGGGTGTCTACATCATTGATCGGGATGGTAAAAAATATTTAGATGGTTTTGCTGGATTATATTGTGTGAATGTAGGTTATGGCCGAAAAGAAATAGCAGATGCAATTTCAAAGCAGGCACATCAGTTATCTTATTATCATTCTTATGTCGGTCATGGTACTGAGGCATCAATTACACTTTCTAAAATGATTTTAGATCGAGCACCAAAAAATATGTCTAAAGTGTATTTTGGGTTAAGTGGATCGGATGCGAATGAAACGAACATTAAAATGGTTTGGTATTACAACAATATTTTAGGTAGACCCAATAAGAAAAAAATCATTTCAAGATGGAGAGGCTACCATGGTTCAGGTTTAGCAACTGGGTCCCTTACAGGTTTAGATATATTTCACAAAAAATTTGATCTACCCATTGATAATATCATTCATACCGAAGCGCCTTATTATTATAGGAGAAAAAATTTAGATCAAACTGAAGAGCAGTTTTCAGATCATTGTGCTAAAGAATTAAAATCGTTAATTCAAAAAGAAGGTGCAGAAAACATTGCAGCCTTTATTGCAGAACCAATGCTTGGAACAGGTGGAATTGTTCCTCCACCAAAAGGGTACTGGGAAAAAATTCAACCGATCTTAAAAGAAAACGACATCTTAATTATCGCGGATGAAGTAGTTACTGGATTTGGAAGATTAGGCAAAATGTTTGGTTCTGATTTTTATCAAATAGATTCTGATATTATAACAATTGCTAAAGGGTTAACGTCTGCCTATGCACCGCTATCAGGCTCTATCTTTTCAGAAAAAATTTGGGAAGTTTTAGAAAAAGGAACTGATGAGTTTGGCCCTATTGGACATGGTTGGACTTATTCTGCTCATCCAATTTGTGCAGCAGCAGGAGTTGCAAACTTAGAGTTAATCGATCAAATGAAAATTTTAGACAATGTCAACGAAGTTGGGCCATATTTTCATACTCAATTAAAAGAGAAAATTTCAGACCTTCCTCATGTTGGAGAAGTTAGAAGTGAAGGTTTAATTGGAGCGATTGAATTAGTTGAAGATAAAAAAGCTCATAAATTTTTTGATCCAAGTAAAAAGTTTGGACCAACACTTGCTGGAAAATTATTAAGCAATGGGTTGATTGCAAGAGCAATGCCTCAAGGAGATATTTTGGGTTTAGCTCCCCCTTTATGTATCAGCAAATCTGAAGTTGATTTGTTAATTGGTGGAATTGCAAAAGTAATCGAAGAAGCTAAAGCTTAATTTTCAATAATTTTACCAATATTTTTTTCTTTAGCTAATTTATCCGTTAAAGTTGCAATCGCTGTATCTTGAACACCAGTTCCTGTTAAATCACATAGTGTTATCTGATTTTCATTTGATCTACCTAACTTTGGATCCACAATAATATTTCCAAGTTCTGGAAAAATATCATTTTCTTTTACAATTTTATCTTTTATTGCAGTTCTAAGTTCCCCTAGTTTTTTTGATTGTGAATTTCGATCAGGCACAAATAAATCTATTGATTTAAAAATATTTGGATCAATTTCATTTTTTTCAGAATTATCAGATCCCATTGCTGTAATATGCTGACCTTTTTGTATCCAACTTTCTTTGATTAGAAATTCTTTACTAGGTGTTGTGGTTATTAAAACCTCATTTTCTTTAACTACTTTTTCAATATCTAATTCTACTTTACAATCTAACTTTGTAATTTGTTTGATGTCTTTCGCACATTGTTCAGCTTTCAATTGATCTCTTCCCCAAACAGTAATTGTTTCAAACTTTCGAACTAAACAAGCGGCTTGTGCTTGTAATCTTGCTTGTAACCCCGATCCAATAATTCCTAAGCTTTTAGTATTTTGGTTTGATAGATATTTAATAGATATTGCACCAGCTGCTGCAGTTCTAATATCGGTTAAATAACCATTATCTAGTAATAAAGACTGAACCAATCCTGTTTTAGAGGAAAATAAAATCATTAATCCATTTAAACTAGGAAGTCCAAGAGATGGATTGTTAAAAAAACCGGGGCTAATTTTAACAGCAAATCCATCAAAGTTTTTAATATAAGCAGTTTTTACATCCACTTCACCACGCTGATCTTTCATTTCCATGGATAAAATTGGAGGCATTTCAACTTCTCCTTTAGCAAGGGCCACAAAGGCTTTTTCTATTTCAGCAATTATATTTAAATCTAGATGAACTAAACTTTTAATTTCTTTTTCAGAAAGGATAAAAATTTTATTGGACATAAACCGAGCCATTTATTGTTAAGTCACCCATTTTAATATCTTTACCTTCCATAATGTTTTTATGAAGATCAAGATCAATATTTTTACCAGTAATAATTGTAGAAGTTAAACCCTCTAAATTTTTAATTCTATTGTTCATTAATGCAGCAACTCCAACTACACAGGCTCCTTCACAGATAATGTTATCCATATAATAAACTTCTTGAAGAGCTTTATATATTTCCTGTTCGCTTACTAAAATAATATCATCTAGATATTTTTGACAAAGCTTAAAGCTATATTTGTTAGATAAACCAATTCCACCTTGTAACGAGTCTGCAAGGCTAATAAATTCTTTAACTTGTGAAGGTTTATTTTGTTTAATGGATTGATACATGGCAGCTCCATTTTCCATTGATACCCCATAAACTTTTATATTAGGATTTAATTGTTTTAATACAGCTGCAATCCCTCCAGCTAAACCCCCACCTGACAATGGAATTAATATATTTTTAATATCAGGGTCTTGTTCAAATATTTCTAGTCCAATGGTTGCCTGTCCATTTAAAACATCCAAGTCATCAAAAGGAGAAATATATTTTAAGCCTTCAGTTTTTGCTAAATTGATACTTATTTCTTCAGCTTCATCTTGAGATGCACCTTGAATTTTAACTTCCGCACCAAATTGCTTTATGCCTTCAACTTTATTTGTTGGTACATTTTCGGACATACAAATAACAGCTTTCTTATTTTGTTTTTGAGCAGCAAAAGCAACACCTTTTCCGTGATTACCGGTGGAACAACATGTAACCCCTTTATATTGGTCTGATAAATTTAAAACAGCATTCATAGCTCCTCTAATTTTAAAAGCACCAATGGGCTGATTAAGCTCTAATTTTAATTTTAAATCTAATCCAAGTTTTTGAGATAAATTTGAATTAATTAATTCTGTTTCTTTGATAAATGAAGAAATGTTTTGTTTAGTATTTTTTACTTCTTCAATTTCAATCATTGTAGATATTAACTTATTTTAATTTTGACTTAAAGAGATCATATCGTTGATCTAAGCAAGAATTAATACTCACCTTTTTTTTCAGATCCATTGTAAAAAATTTCTTGAAGATATTGGTTCTCTCTTTTTCTTAGTGCCATTCCTTCTTCATCCATGAAATTTTTCACTCTTGAAATTTCTTCATGATATTTAAATTCATCAGTGCCTCGAGCAATTTGTACGCCATTTTTTCCAAGGACCTGTTTAACGTTTGTCCCAATATAACTTTGTATGACAAATCCTATTCTTCGATCATCACTTTTATTTATTCCTGAACCATGAACTATCCTTGGATGATGCAAAGACATTTGTCCTGCTTTTAATTCAACTGATTGAACTTGATTTTCAGGAACATTTTCAACTGTTTGCCCTCTAGTTAATAAATTACCTTTATCAAATTTTTGATTATGATCTCTAATTTCAATATGAGAACCAGGCCACATTCGCATACATCCATTTTCCTCATAAGAATCTGTGATTGCAACCCAAGCAGTTACCCAATTATGTGGCTCTAAACCTATATATTTTGCATCTTGGTGATAGCTTACATATCCAGTTTGATTTGGATTTTTGATAAAAAGTGTAGTGCTACACACTAAAATATTTTTTCCAATGATACTTTCAACAGCATCTAATATTTTTGAGTTATGAACTATCTTATCAAGTTCTGGCGAAATCAAATGGACGTTATATCTACCCGACTTATCAATTTCACTTGGCATTTCTTTTTCTATTAACTCAATCTCTTGCCTTGCTTTAAAAGCTTCTTCAGTTGAAAGAATGTCAATAGGTGCAACATAACCATTGTCGTTATATTGTTTAAGTTGATTTGAAGAAAGATTAGCCATATTATTTTGTTAGATTATATGACAATTAAAATATCATCAATTCATTTTTGCCCAGTTAAGTCAGTATCTTATCAAACAGTAGATCATTGTAACGTTCATAAAGATATTGGACTTGAAGGAGATAGAGTTTTTGCTTTTTTAAAAAATTTAGAAGCAGACGATCCAACATTAATTGATAAAGAACATGAAGAAAGAAAAGGAAAATGGAATAAGATCTTAACTCTTAAAAATACACCAGCTTTAAATAAGTATAATTTTAGTTATGAAAATGAACAATTAACTTTATTTAAAAAAGATCAATCTATCTTGTCTATTAATTCAAATGATGCAGAAGATAGAAAAAAACTTGTAAATAAGATTATTGAACTTGAAAGTTCAATTAAAGATCCAATAGTGTTAATGAAAAATAATCAATTACCCTATTTTGATACCACTATTTCAACTAAGGTTGATTTTGTTAACTCAGTATCTCTTTTAAACATCGAAAGCATAAAAGACTTTAGAAATAAGACTAAAAATGAAATTGAAGTCCAAAGATTTAGAGGAAATTTTTTAATGGAAGGTGTAAGTGCTTGGGAAGAACGAAATTGGATTGGTAAAACAATCTCAATTGGAGATCAAAAATTTCATATAAAAAAAAATATTCCAAGATGTGTAGCGATTAATCTTAAACCAGAGACAGATGATAAAAGTTTAAATTTACTTAAATTTTTAAAAGATCATTATCAACACTTTGATATGGGTTTATATTTAGTTCCTCTATCCTCTGGAAAGATTACAAAAAACGACACCATAAAGATATAATCAACTCATAGTTGAAATAGCCACTGTACTATACAAAGCATTCAAAATTTGATTAACTTTTGATTATTAAAAGAGGAGATAAAAATGAAGAAAATAATCAAATCAATTGGAGTATTATTAATAATTCTTTTTAGTATTTCTTCTGTTAGCGCTGAAACGTTAACTGAAAGACTAAAAAAAGGTCATAAATTAAGACTTGGTTTTGGTACTGCTATACCGTGGGCTTATGCTGGAGATAATGGTGAAGCACTTGGGTTTGTAAACATGATTGCAATCACTGCATTGGAAGAAATGGGAATTACCGACTATGAAACAAAAGTATTTGAATGGTCTGGTTTAATTCCAGGAATAAATGCTGATCGATCTGACATGATTACAGGTGGTATGTATATTTTAAAAAGTAGATGTGCCAATATAAATTTTTCTGATCCAATCGGTGTATTTGGAGATGCTATGTTAGTTCCTAAAGGAAATCCTAAAGGAATTTATAATTATGCAGATATTGTAAAAACAGGTGCAAAATTAGTTACCGGTGCAGGCTTTAATACAGTTGAAGCTGCAAAAAAATATGGTGTTCCAGAAAGTCAACTTTTATTAGTAGAGGGTGAAGTTGGAATACTTGCTGCTATGAAAGCGGGCAGAGCAGATGCTGCCGTACAAACATGGTTTGGTGGAAAAGAGCATGAAGAAAAAACTAATGGTCAGTTTGAAGTTACTGATCCTAGTAAAATGCCTAAAGAAACTATGAATGTAGTTGGTATTGGTTTTAGAAAAAGTGATGAGGAATTTAGACAAAATTTCAACAAAGCTTTAGCTAAAGTTATGGGATCTCCAAAAATGATGGAGAGAGCTGGTAAATATGGTTATACAAAAGCTCAGTTACTTACTGATGCTAGTATGACTACTGAGTGGGCTTGTAATACTAAATAACATTTAAATTAAATTATTACTCAGGCGACTTTTTTAGGTCGCCTGAAGTGTTTTAGATAATCATTATGACATATTTTGAATTCCTTGGTGAGCATGGTCCAACTTTATTGATGGGGGCAACAACGACTGTAAAAGTTCTTGTGTGTTCAACAATCCTATATGTCATTATTTCAATGATTTTTGGTTTGATGAGAATTTCTAAAAATCCAATCATTCAAGGGATCGCAACAGTTTATATTGAAATTTTTAGAGGCACTTCACTGTTAGTACAGTTATTTTGGTTTTATTATGTTCTGCCTTTTTTTGGAATATCATTAGAGGCATTTGTTGCAGGTGTGTTATCTCTTGGAATGAACTTTGGTGCTTATGGTGCAGAAATAGTTCGAGGAGGAATATTAGCAGTTCCAAAAGGACAATGGGAAGCAGCTCATGCTCTAAACTTTAGTCCAGTAAAAAGAATAAAAAGAATAATTATTCCGCAAATTTTTCCAATTGTACTTCCGCCAGCTGCAAATCTTACAGTAGAACTTTTAAAAGCTACTTCATTAGTAGCTCTAGTGACTGTTGTTGATTTAACATTTGAAGCTAAACAAATTAATTCAATTACTTGGTTGTCAGCACAAGCATTTGGTACAGCATTATTGATTTATTATTTTATGGCAAGATTTGCACTTGTTCCTTTTTTAAGGTGGCTTGAGGTTTTAGCTGCAAGAAAAGTTGGAAAGGAGCGTTTATAATTATGGAAATGGGTTGGAGATGGGGATTTGCATTAGAAATTTTACCCAATATGTTATGGGCAACCTTAAATACTATTTTAGCAGCAGGGGTTGGTTACGCAATAGCAGTAATAGTTGGTTTAATTTTTCTAATAGGTCAAAGAACTCCCTATAAATTTGTTAATATAATTAATAGAGAGATTGTTGAATTTATTAGATCTACGCCCTTGTTAATTCAATTATTCTTTGTTTATTTTGTGCTTCCACAATTTGGAATTACTTTATCTGCATGGGTGTGTGGAATGATTACAATCGGTCTTCATTTTGGAACTTATTTATCTGAAGTTTATAGAGGCGCTCTTGAAGGTGTACCAAAATCTCAATGGGAAGCTTGTAGAGCATTAAATTTTTCAACAGTTTACACTTATAAAAGAATAGTATTACCCCAGGCATTTCCAATCGCAATTCCTGGTATGGGTAACTATTTAGTTGGAATATTTAAAGATACTCCATTACTTTCAACAATAGGAGTTGCTGAATTATTTCAT
>Ga0209425_10007499_pt1 | contig 10233 bp, 6 predicted proteins | sample COG_05_FD_184749 | JGI IMG/M metagenome (GOLD analysis project Ga0209425, IMG submission 184749) | Pelagic Microbial community sample from North Sea - COGITO 998_met_05 (SPAdes) (version 2) | ecosystem: Environmental > Aquatic > Marine > Neritic zone/Coastal water | place: Helgoland, sampling... | reverse complement strand
TTTAATGCTGAAGGATAAGATTCTACCCATCTAAACCATTCGTTAGTGTCAATATCTTTGTTAGATACTGCCTTCTGCGTTTGGCTTGGTTCAATTTTAGCTATTTGTGTAGCTGTAAGTTCTTTTTTAACTCCTTGGACATAAATACCTTTTGGTTTTTTTCCATTTAAAACTTCCTTAAATACATTCAATCCAAATTTTGCTTTTGAACCTATAAATTTATTTTCAAAAAAAGCTAAATTATATTTTGTAGGATTTGTTTCATTACCAAGTTTGAGCTCAACACGATTGTCGAGATGTTTTTCATATTTACAATAACGCTCCCAAGTACCTTCATAACTAATATTTTTTATAATTATGTCTAAACCTCTTTCATTTATCCTACACTTGCCATTTTTTAAAAACAAAACAAATAGTCTAGAGTCTAAAATCCAAGCCGTATTTGCAATATCTATGTCATTAAGTTTTGCCACCTTCTGCGTTTGGCTTGGTTCTTTTTTTGCTATTTTAAAAGTATGATAATTTGTTTTACCTAGTGTGAGTAATTGAGATGAACCTTTAGATCTAGCATTTTTATCTTTAAAACCACTACCTACAACAATCAGCCTGTCATCATTATTTTTTAAATACATTGATGATGCTAACCCATAACGATCAGTTTGATTATAAGAAGTTCTTAAACCATCTACGTTCATATTTTTATATAACAGAGGGTTTCTATTACCTTGTGTAATTGGATCTCCACCTGTTCTATCCCACGTAAACTGCTTTTCACCAAAAAAGTAATATAATTCAGGATAATTATTTATTAAGTATGAAGACATTATTGCAACATCTTTAACTGTAGTAGTGTTAGTGGGAATAATAATACCAGTTGAATTACCAAATTTAGTATAATTCAATCCAATTTCTTTTGCTTTATCATTCATCAGTTTAACAAAATTATTTTCTGAACCTGCTAAACCTTCAGCTAAAACTATTGCAGCATCATTACCTGATGCAACGATTAATCCTCTTAATAAATTTTCAACCGAAATACTGTCACCGTTCATTACAAACATAGCAGAATATCCACTTGTTGATATTTTCCATGCTTTTTCAGATACGGATAGTTTATCTTTCAAACTAATTTGACCATTTTTAATTGCATCAAATACAATTATTGAAGTCATTATTTTAGTAAAACCAGCAGGATTGATTTTTTGATCTGAATTCTTTTCATACAAAATTTGATTTGTATTTGAATTGATTAATATGATTTGATTTGCTTTAAAATCAAATTGAGAAAACTTTTGTTTTTTAACTTTTTCCTTTTTTATAGTTTGATTAAATTCAATAGTTTTGTTCAGCAAATTATTTTTAGCTATTTTTGTATCTTCAGACTCAATGCCATTTAACACTTCATTGGCATCAAAATTAAACACGATTTGTTGCCATAATGGATATTTTCCATTTGGTACCTTTAAAGGAGAGCATAATTTAATAGCTCTTAATGCGCTCTCTGCTAGCACTTTTAAATAACCATTCCCCTTTTTGTTAATTTTTGAATGATCTAAAATTTCAGTTCTAATGACAGATCCAGTTTCATCAAGATTTACTTTAATTTTTATACTAAGGTCTTTATTGTAAGGCAAACCAAGTGGTAAACTCCAACAGCTATTTACAGATGAAAATAAGCTGTTAACTTCATTTTTTGTTAATTTAAAGTTTTCTTTAGCATTAACACTAATCGTTAACCCTAAACCAAGAACGATGAACAGATATGCTAGTAAGCGTTTCATTATCGATAACTCATTAAAACTTTATCAGGATCACCAGCAAGGGATGGATTTTGTTGTCTACCTAGCTCTGAGGCCTTCTGAGATACGTTTTCATCCATGTAAGCTAATAGTTCACCGTTAGTTATTTTCTTATCATTGTTAGTGTCTGCATTTCCCTCTAAACCTTTCATTAGGTAATAAGAAAATATTCCATGTTTTGCTTCTTTTAATCCTGATGAAATTTGGTCTAATTGGGAAGCTGAAAAGATTGTAAAATTTTCAGGCGTTTGTTGATCATCTGCAACTATTCTTACAGGTCTTGCTGAAGCAAGTAAACTTTCATCATCTCTTGAGACGCCGCTATAACAAGTATCAAAAAAGATAGTTACACTTTTTGGTTTTAACTTTGAAACTATTTGAAAAATTTCTTCTCTTGAAATAGCTGTACGAGCTAAAAGATCGCTATCACCATCTTGTGGCAAAAGATATAATTCCTTACCATCACTAGATGCTAAACCGTGGCCTGCAAAATAAATTATTAATTCTGTTTGATTTTTTTTAATTTTACTTGGTAACCATTTGTTTAATGCTCCCAATGAAGAAACCAAGTTAGCTTCTTCATCAATTAACAATTTAATATTTTCATCTTTTATACCAAAAATATTTTTTGCATATTGATAAAAGTATTTTGCATCATAATTAGCAAATGATGCTTTAGGATTAGTTGCATATTTTTCTATACCAAAAATAAGTGCAATCTTATTTTTGTTTAAAACATTGGTTTTTATGTCTAACGGATTCAATTTTTCTAGTTTTTTAACAACAGCAGAGCCCTTTGTATCAATTTTAATTTTAACTATTTTTTCTTTAGATCTATTTCCCCATTGGTCAATAGCAACTATCTTAACAGTTTCATCAATTGGACTAAATCTTTCAAAAACAAATTTTCCATCTTTAGCATTTTGTATAACACCATCTATTTCAACATATATATTTTTTGAACCTTCATCTTCAACCTTACCTTCAATTTTATATGATGAGTTTTTAAATGTTAAAGTTTTAGCAATAATAATTTTTGGGGGTGTCTTGTCTTGACTCACACTTATCTTGACCTCTTCTTGATCTGACTCAGGTAATTTAGCAATTTCAGTTGCTGGTTTGTTAAAATACTTGTTTGCAAAATTAACTATTTCACTTTGTCTTGGTGAGAAATAAGCTGTTACAACTTCTCCACTATCAGTAAAACCTTCTCCTAACCCTGCGCTATTGGCGTTTGCCTGTGTCCATGAACCATCAATTCTGTCATTTGGACATTTAATAAAAAATACACCTTTAAATGGTGCATTCTTAGTTCTTTGTTCAGATCTTATATGACAATCATTACCTGAAGAAGAGTTTGTTTTACCAACTTGAACTGTTCTGCTAATAGCTATTGTTGATCCCCAAAATTTTTCTCCTGATGTTGCGTGACCAAAAAAATAATAATCACCAGGAATTAATCTTTCTATGTCATTAATGATTTTTTGTTTTTCATTAATGACAGTTTTTTTTACTTTTTTAGTTGTTTTCTTTTTTTTTGTAGTTTTATTTGTGGTATCAAGTCTTTCGTTAAGTTTCATAAGACCTGCGATATACGCTTGATTAAGTTCATTTCTATTAATTGAAAAATCATCTAAATCTAATCTTTGCATTATATATTTCCTACTTGTGGTAGAGGTAAAAGAAAATATTTCTGTAAATAATTTTATTCTATCTTTAGTTTTAAATTGAAGGTTTCTCTCTGATAAAACAGTCATTGTTTTATCACTTTTTGTATTAATATTATGCTGGTTCCCACAGAGATAAAAATCTTTATCAATACCCTTTTGACTTAAGTTAATTAAAGCATATTGATACTTCTTGTTATTTAAATTTTCTAACCATAAAATATCAACTTTACTTAACCCACCTAAGTAATTCACTAAATTAGCACAATCTGTTCCTATATTTGTAGAAGCAAAAGATTTATTTGATAATAGAAAAATTATAATAATGAGAATTTTTATTTTCATAAATTTTAAAGTGCAGAAATATTTTTATTCATCTAAAACAAATTCACAACCTTCTCCACAAGCTTCACCTGCGTTCCTTAAGGCATCTTCAATAGATCCACCTGATAATAAAGTATCATAATATGCTTGAAAACCTGCTGCAACCGCTGCCTCTTCAAGACCATCTTGTATCGCTCTTTCTATTTCTTGATCAATATGATTAGCTAATTCATCTTCCATAGCTTGGTCGATAGCTTCACCAGTAGCTTGTTCAATTGCATCCATTATACCTTGTGACATAGCTTGACCAATTGAATCTTCAATCGCTTCAGCAACACTTTCGTTTATTGCCTTTTCCATTTCTCTTTCAACAATATCATCAACTGATTTATCAACTTCTTCTTCTATTCTCTTATCTATTATTTTTTGGATTTGATCTTCCGTTACATCGTATTCTTCAGATAATTTTTTCTTGGCTTTTCTAATTGCTTTGTCAATTTTAACATTAAAAATTTCCATATTTAAAGCTATAGCTTTTTTACCTTTTATTTTTATATAATAATGAAAACCTTCACTTCTAGGAGTTAGAACTTGATAAAAGAATGCTCTGTGTTTTTTAACATATCTTCCTTCAAAATTTAAAATTCTTGTTCCGTCAATATAAAGTTTTAATCTATGAGCTTCTTTGTCCCATGTTACTCTCTTTTTTTCTTTAAACAATCCCCCGCCTAAAACTCTCGAAATATCTTTAAAAGTATTTTTTAAATCTTCTTTACCTCTTTCCAATTCATCAGTAATATCCAAACCAGTACCAACATCATAAACAGATTTTTCAAAAGTAATAAATTTTTCTCCACCATTAAAATATTTATGTTTAAAATTATCAACAATATGAAATAATTTTTTATTATCAGAAGCTCTTACAATCTTAATTCCACCTGGTCTGTAGGGTAATATTTTAAAGTTTTTATATATTATTTCAGTTTTTTCCCAATTCTTACGACCTGGATCTTTTGGATAAATAAATTCATAACTTAATGGGGTATTATCTTGTGTTGATACATAATCTTCTAGATCAATATTTTCACCACTTTCTTCTTTATTTTTTAAAAATTGTTTTGTTTTTTCAAATTCTTCTTGAGATAAAACACCATCTTTAAGTAATTTTTCCAAAACTTCTAATTGTTTTCTTAGTGTAATAGAAGTTTCACTGTTATTATTTTTTGATACTTTTTTTTTATTCTCTAATTTTTTTTTTTTGATTAATAGTCTAGATTTAATCTTATCGTATTCCTCTTCATCCATAGCGTTAGCTTTGAATAAACTTTCAATACTTTCTAATTGTTTATTAATTTTGTTAATTTCCTCAACATTTGCAAAGGCAATATTTGATAAAATAATAATGAAAAAAGAGATTAAAAATGGTTTGATTAAAATTTCCTTTAAATTTGGCAACAACATATAGTTCCTAAAATATGATATTTTATTATAGAATTGTATTTGTCAACATATTCAATAAGGTAATACAATGAAAAAAAATCGTAAAGTATCAATTTTTCTTATATTAATTTGTTTATTATCTCTAAGTATTCAAAAAACATTTGCTGCAAATTTCAAAGAAAATCTACGAGAAATTAGATCTGAAATTAATAGAGATAACCTACAAGAAGCAATTCAAAAAATAAAAAAAATAAAAATATCTAACGAAAATGAACAAGAAAAAATTGATTTATTATTTGGAGATATTTATCTAAAAATTAATCAAATAGATAAAGCAGAAGAATTTTATCAAAAAAACTTTTTTACTTCGAATGAAGAAATTGAAACCTTAACTTTTATTGGTTTGGCTGAAGTTAGATTGGCACAAGGTAAATTAGATAGTGCAATTAAATACGCCGAACAATCAATTAAAATTAATCCTAATAAAGTTAGATCTAAAATTATTTTAGCGATTGCAAAAACTCGTTTGGGCGAAAGTGAAGAAGGCTTTGAGATTTTAAATGAACTTTATCTAAATCGAAAAGATGCAGAAGTTGCTTTAGCAATTTCCGGTTACTTTAGTTCCTTTGATGAAACTAAAAAAGCCATAGATATTTTAGAAGAATTTATAAAAAGAGATCCAAACAACATTAAAGTTTTAAATCAATTAGCTAGCCTTCATTTATTTGATGGAAATAAAGATAAAGCAATAGAATATAAATTAATTGTCTATAAATATTATGATTTTAATCGAAATCGTAAGAAACAAAAACAAGCTAAAGCATGGATATTATCCGTAGATCCCAAATATTTTGATAAGCCTATTAAAGTAAGAAAAAATGAAAAGAAAGAACAAGAGCAGTATGAAGAAGAGGAAATTTCAAACTATGAAGACAATAAGGTAACACCTAATTATGAAGAATTTGCTTTTGCTCCTAGTGGCCATGGAAGTGGTTTTATAGTTGGTAATGGAAAATATGTTATTACAAATCATCATGTAATTGATGGAGCTAAAAAAATTGCTATACGAAACGGTACTGGCAAAGTTACAAATGCAGTCGTAGCTGCCGTTTCAGTCGATTATGATCTTGCAATACTTGAGTTGTCAAAACCATATCCAAAGAGTTTTTCAATTGATGCAAAAGATTTTGTAAGACCTAAAGCTGGAGATGATGTTATTAGTATTGGGTACCCTGGAATAGGAATTACTTTTGAACAACCCACAATCACCCAAGGAATAATTAGCAAAGTATTTGATGATGAAATGGGAATATTTCTAACAACAGCAGCTATTAATTCTGGGAATAGTGGTGGACCATTATTCACTTTGGATGGAAAATTAGTTGGTGTAAGCTTTGCCGCATTAGATAAAAAAAAATGGCTTGATGAAATGGGTCAAATACCAACTGATATGGGGTATGCAATTAAAAGTAATTTAATAAAAAAAGTTTTTCAACATGAAGAAAGTGTGCCTGTTAAATCAGCAAAATTTAATAAGGCTTCACTTTATGAAAAAATGCTTCCAAGTATTGCACTTGTGGTAGTTTTACTTGATGAAGAATAATAATGGAAACCTTGATAGCTATTGAAATAGTTGCATTAATTTTAACAATAATAATAAATAACCAATGAAAAAATTAATCATACTTTTTTTAATTTTATCATTTCCAGTAAATGCAGAATGGGTAAAAGTCACTGGTAAACATATACATTTAGGAAGTTTCTCTCCAAATGAGAGTTGTAAAATTGCTACTGAAAAAGCCAAAAAAAAAGCAATTACTGAAACTTTGGGAATAAAAGTATCTTCTGATGTTATTTCTAGATGTTCTGAAGTAGATGGGGAGTTTGACTGTGAAAGAAATCAACTATCTTTGTTTGAATTAAATGGAAACATTATTGGTGAAAGAAATAAAAATGAAGATGATGGTATAAATGATGATGGTATAAGATTTTGTGAAGTTACTCTTGAAGCAAATGTTGTCCCCATAAAAAAAAATAATGATCCAAGTTTCTTTTTTGATGTAAAGTTTAATCAAGAAATATTTAGGACAGGTGAGAAACTTGAAATTGAGATAAATACATCAAAAAGAATGTACATGGCTATTTTTCAATGGCTTCCCTATGGTGGAAAAAAATACAATGTAATAACAAAAATTTTTCCAAATAAAGATTACAATAAGAACACAAATGACTTAATTGATAAAAAATTAGAATTAACTTACGAAGCTTATTTTCCAGAGGATATTAAGAAAGAAAAGGTAGATGAATATCTTATATTTATTGCTTCTGAAAAACCAATTCCCTGGTTACCAGATTATGGTAAAATAGAGAGATTAAAGAGGCAACTATCTAAAACAAACATCTTGATGGAAAAACATATATCTGGTTATATATTAATTAAATGATTATTAAAAATATCACAAAATTTGTAACAATTGCACTTTGTGCAGTTTTAATAAACACCGCATATATTAATACCGTCTATGCAGATGATCATACTCCCAAAAGAAAATTAATTAATGAGCTTAAAGAAGAGATAACAGATCTAGGTGGAGATCCAGTCAAAAGAAAGAGTTTATTTTCATCATTACAGAAATGGATAGATCAATTAGAAGCTCAATTAGAAAAATTAAAAAAGATAGAGGTTTTAAAATCTGAGCTCAAAAAAGAATTAGAAGCATTGGGTGAAAAGATAGAGTCTGATGAAAATAAAGAATTAGAAGCTGATGAACAAATTATTGCTTTAAGAAAACAAATTGATGACGCTAAAGCTAAAAAGAAAGCTGCTGAAGATAAAAAGAAAAGAGATGCTAAAATTGCAGTTGCTGTTGAAATGCTTAAAGATGAATTAGCAGCTTTAGGTGAAGATCCTATTATTGATACAAGTGATATTGATTCTGATGAACAAATTAAAGCTCTAAAAAAACAAATTAAAGATATTAAAGAAAAAAGAAAAGTAGAAAAAGCTGAAGCTGAAAAAAAAGCCAAAGAAGAAGCTAAAGCTGAGGAAAGAAAACAAACAAGATTAGATGCAATTGAAACTGTACGAAAAGAAATATTGTTTTTAGGTGAAACACCAATGGCAGAATACGAATTTACATCTGAGGATAAATTTATTGCAGCACTGAGAGAGCAATTAGAGGAAATTAAAAAATTAAAAGAAGAAGAAGAGTTTAAAATTAACGCTGAAATTCCAGAATGGTATCAAACAATGCCTCAAAGCTCAGAAACTATTATGTTTGCAAGAGGATCAGCTATATCAGCAGATTTAGACAACTCAGAACAAAGAGCTGTGGAAAATGCTTTAATCAAATTATCAACTCAAATGAAAAATAGAATTAGTAGTAAAACTAATCTAGTAATTAAAGAAGCTGGTGTTGACGCTGATCTTACTCTTAAAACTGAAATGCAAAGAATATCAAATATAGTTGTTAAAAACGCAACTATCAGAGGTTACAAAATATTCAAAACGAAAATGGCAATGTTGGCAAATGGAAAATATCGAACATTTGTTGTTATCGAATTTCCAGTAAGTCTTGCTTACAAAAACTTTATTGCTGACCTAGATAACAGTGTAACAGTTAAAGCAGAAATAAATAAATTAAAAGATACTGATGCTTTTAAAGAATTAGAACAATACGTTGCTGAATTCTCAGGTGCTTAAAATTTAATTAATAACTTATTAAAGTTTTTCTAAATATCTAACAAAAGAGTGGTTTGTTAATTCAATAATCGCTTTTTAGCCTTTTCAAACTCTTCTTTATTTAAGACACCAGCATCATACAACTCTTTTAAGTCTTTTATTTTTTTTATAATTTGACCATTAGAGCTGATTGAGTTCATTTCCTTTTCAGAATTGAGTAAAGTCATATCACTATCTTTAATTATCACATCACTTAAATTAAGTTTGTGATAATTTCTTGCTTTCCAATCAATTTCAAATTGTTGATGTCGTTTAGCACTTAAAGATGTCCATTCATCAATAAATTTTTTAAATTCAGGATGTTTATCTATATTACTTCTATGATATTCACTTGTCTCTTCGGTAAAATATTTGTTTTTTGGACCACCATAAGCCTCGGGGTTAATTAGAAAATACACACCAGGACCACTATCTTTTACAACTGGTGCAAAATATTCATGTGTAGCAGCTAGTAAAATTGTTGGCTCAACTATGTTATTTTCTTTAAACCATTTTCTTAAAACAGGTCTAAAAGTCCCTGCTGCTAGAGGATGATCTGGACGATTCATTTCTTTGTCATGGTCAAAATGTCGAATTCTTAAACAGTTGGATGAGCTTCCTTTAATAAATAAATTTGTGTAATAATATTCTGGTCTTAAAACACAACTATCATATTCTCCTCTTTTGTAATATTTATTAAGATCTTGTGCTAACCAACCCACATATTTACCTCCTGTTCTCATTTCACACATTGACATTATAGATTTAAAAATTTGACCCTCTTTGAGAATAAAATTTTTACATGACCAACCAAAACCACCAAACCACCATGAATTTTTTCTAATAAATTCCCATTTACCTTCAGGTAAATCTACTTTTATTTCTTTCCATTTTACTTTTCCTTCATAAAAATTACCTTTGACAAATTTTGTATTTGATGCCTCTGAGTTTTGATTTGGAATTATTAAACAAATTGAGATAAATAAAATTGTTAAGAATTTTTTCATAAAAAAACACTATCAGTAATTTAAATACAAATCACTATTTAAAGCGTGGTACTGTTTGCTACAAGAAACGTAATAAGATAGTTAAATGTAACAGATCCACTGCTCATTTTACATATACATATTAATACATTTGAATTGACCTATATTACTTTATTAATCTCGATGGTTTAAGTGAGTTATCCTGGCGGAGAGGGAGGGATTCGAACCCTCGTATCATGTTTCCACGATAGGTCATTTAGCAAACGACTGGTTTCAGCCTCTCACCCACCTCTCCA
>Ga0209425_10007497_pt1 | contig 10234 bp, 11 predicted proteins | sample COG_05_FD_184749 | JGI IMG/M metagenome (GOLD analysis project Ga0209425, IMG submission 184749) | Pelagic Microbial community sample from North Sea - COGITO 998_met_05 (SPAdes) (version 2) | ecosystem: Environmental > Aquatic > Marine > Neritic zone/Coastal water | place: Helgoland, sampling... | reverse complement strand
TGGCTTACCATTTAAATTTGATCTTCCAACTACAACTGCTTTTTTACCACTTAAATTTGGCTCAATTTTTTTAATCATCAAATAACATCCAAGTGGAGTGCAAGGAACAGAACTTTCATATCCAGATGATAAATTACCAACGTTCATGGGGTGAAAACCGTCTACATCCTTAGATGGTGCAATCGCTTCAATTACTTTTTGCTTATCAATATGTTTTGGTAATGGCAATTGTACTAAGATACCAGAAACAGTTTCGTCTTTATTTAATTCTTCAATTTTTTCTAAAACTATTTTTTCTTTTACAGTGTCTGGATATCTAATTACTTCAGATTTTAACCCTACTTCATTAGCTGATTTTTCTTTATTACGAACATAAATTTGACTCGGAGCCATATCTCCAATCAATATTACAGTTAAACCCGGAACTTTGTTAAATTTTATTTTTAATTCAGCAACTTCTTTTTTTAGTTCTTCTCTTAGTTCTGCTGCTGCTTTTTTTCCATCAATCAAAATCATAAATTTAGAATATCATTGGTGCGATGTAGAGCTTCATACACATTTCTGTAAACCAAATCAATAGAAGTAAAACTATAGGTGATATATCTAATGAACCTAAATTTGGTAAAAAAAGTCTAATTTTTTTCAATATTGGATCGGTAAGTCGATAACTAAATTCCAAAATTGAATAAACAAACCTATTTTGTGTATTTAAAATATTAAAAGCTGTCAGCCAACTTACAATGACATTGGCTATAACTACATAAGAGTAGAGTTTTAGTATTTGCAAAACTAAATAAAAAATAGCAATCATTTCTTTTCAATATAAATTGATGAACTTGGAAATGCAAAAGATGCTTTGTTGCTCTCTACAATTTGTTTAATTTCGATAGCTAGTTTTTCTTTAACAGAAAGCCATTCGTTCCAACTATCAGATTTTGTAAAGCAACGAACATACATATCTATTGAGCTATCTGAAAATTTATCAACTCTCACTGCAATTCCTATATCTATATTAAAATCTTCACTTTTTTTAATATGATCTTCAATTTGATTTCTAATTGTTTTTAATTGATCAACTGTTGTGTCGTATTGAAGATTAATAATCCAGCTTATTAACCAGTTTGAAGTTTCACTAACATTAACAACCGCATTTTCTGCAAACTGAAAATTTGGAATTATCGCTAATGATTTATCAAATTTTCTAATAGTAGTTGATCGAAACCCAATTTTTTCTACTATTCCCTCTATAATTCCATCAACTAAAATCCAATCACCTATTTTAAACCTTTTTTCAACAAGGACTAAAATTCCTGAAATCAAATTTTTGAATAAATCTTGCGCACCTAATGCAACAGCTACACCAAACAAACCAAGTCCAGCTATAATCGGTCCAATTTTAATACCCCATAACTCTAATACAGCGGCAAGTCCTAAAATAAATATTAAAATTTTTAAAGACTTAATAATCCATCCAATTAACTCTCTGGTTAAAAGTTTATCTAAGCCACTTAAAATGTAAGAAATTGGTTCAATAATTTGATGGATAACCCAGAAAATTAAAATTGTTATCAAAGTCCTATTAATAGTATCTACAGCTTCACGACCTTCGCTTGAAAATGTCATATAATAACTTGCTATAAAAAAACCTAAAACTATTGGTAAAAACCTTGCTGGACCAACCAAAGCATGAACAAAAGTATCATCTAGTTTGTTAGTTGTTCTTTTTGAAATTATTTCTAATTTTTTTATAATGAGTTTGCTAATTAAACCTCTAAAAATTAAGAAAATAAAAAATATTCCAATTCCAATTAATATTTGAAAAATATCAACACCAAAAATACCTTGTTTCCAAACTGATAAAAATATTTCAGAAAAATTATTTATTATTTCCATAACTAAATTTTATATAACAAAAATTCCTCCTCACCAGGGTTAAAAAGAAATATCTTCTTCCATTTAATTTCATTCAATATAGATGAGGTTTTTTCACCAATACACATCAAATTTGTATTCATCCAGTGGCTTTGGGATTGGTGTATTTTTATAAAATTTAAGAAACTTAAGGCACTATTTTGAGAATAAATATAGACTATGTCTGGTATTTTTAGTTTTAATTCCTTAACAAAACTTGCATCAAATTTTTGGTTTTGAGTGGTTTTATAATTTACTATTCTTTTGATATCATATCCCTCTTTTATTAGCTGTTGATCAAGGTCAACTGAAATGGTTTCTCCGCTTACATAAATAAGCCTCCCATCTTTTCGATCAAAGTTTTGTAAGATTAACTCCTTTAAATTTTCAACATTTCCCTCAGCAGCAATTACATTTTGAAAACCAACACTTCTTACTTTTTTTTCGGTAACACTTCCCACACAAAAACATGGAAGGTTTTTATCAATATTTATTAAATCTAAAAATTTGACAGCATTAGCACTTGTAAAAATAATACCTTTAAAATCTGAAAAATTAATTTGTTTATAATCTATCTTATCTATACTTAATAATGGAAGATGCGAAACTTGATGCCCCAAAGATTTAAATCTTATAATCATTTCAGAGCAATCTTCTAGAGGTCTAGTTAATAAAATATGCATATTATTTTTTATATGAATAATTTGATTTTGTTTTCAATATTTGACCAACTTCATTACCAAGTTCTTTTGCCTTTTCAATTTTTGATGATTTTTTTTCATAAAATCTCTGACTACCATCTAAAGAAAAAAGCTCTGCTTCTAAAATAAGTTCATCACCTTTTATAATAGCGTGTGCTCCAACAGCTGTTTCACAATCACCCTCTAAAACTTTCAGAACATTTCTTTCAGCGTAGGCCCTTTGACATGTTTCATTATCATTGATTTTATCTAAAAGTGAAATTATTTCATTATCATTTTCACGACATTGGAGCGAAATAATTCCTTGCCCAGCACTTGGGATTATTTCTTGTGTTGAAAATACTTGGCAATCTTTATCCTCAATTATTAGTGATTTAATTCCAGCATAAGATAGTATTATTGCATCATACAATCCATCATTAAGTTTTTTAATTCTTGAATCAACATTACCTCTAATAATTTTAAAATCTAGATCTGCCCTAATTTGTTTGATTTGAAATTCTCTTCTAAATGATGATGTCCCAACTATTGCATTAGTCTTTAATTCCTCAAGTTTTTTTTTATCTTTTGTTATTAAAATTTCTCTTGGATCATTTCTCTCTAAAAATGTATTTGTTATTAAACCTTCGGTCTCTATGATCGGCATATCTTTTAAAGCATGTACTGCTATATCAATTTTTTTATTTTGTAGCTCTTTTTCTATATTTGTTGAAAATAAACCTTTACCTCCTACTTCAGAAAGCCTCACATCTTTAACTTGATCACCTTCGGTAGTTATTTCTTTAATAAGTATGTCCTCATCATTTAAATTTGTATTTTGAATAATTTTATTTTTAGCCTTCTTAGCATAGATTATTGCTAACTTACTTCCTCTAGAGCCTAATGTTATTTTTTTAACCATAAATAATTTATTTCTTACTTGTATTGGGATTGTACAATTAATAAAAACTATTTGAATGAATAAAAAACCTCTAATTCTTGGAATTGAATCTAGTTGTGATGAAACAGCCGCATCCCTAATAACTGAAAATGAGCAAGGAAATCCAATAGTATTATCCAATATTGTTTCAAGCCAAATCGATATTCACAAGAAATTTGGGGGGGTAGTTCCGGAACTTGCTGCACGTTCTCACATAGATAAGATTGATTGGATTGTTCAAGAAGCAATTAAAAAGAGTGGAAGAAAAATTGATGAAATTGATGCTGTAGCTTCAACTGCAGGCCCTGGTTTAATAGTTTGCTTATCTGTAGGTTTAAGTTTTGGAAAATCATTTGCCTCATCATTGAATAAACCTTTTATAGGTATTAATCATTTAGAAGGTCACGCATTAAGTCCAAAGCTTAATTCAAAATTAAATTACCCCTACTTACTTTTATTAATTTCTGGAGGACACTCACAATTCTTAAGTGTGCAGGGTCTTGGTAAATATAAAAGATTAGGAACAACTATTGATGACGCTCTAGGTGAAGCTTTTGATAAAACAGCAAAACTTTTGGGCATTGAATTTCCTGGTGGACCTCAAATTGAAATTTTAGCTAAAAAAGGTGATCCCAATAAATATGATTTACCAAAACCAATTTTTAATAAAGGTGGGTGCAATTTATCTTTTGCAGGACTTAAAACTGCTATTTTAAGAATAACCAAAAAAATTAAAACAGACCAGGAAAAATTTGATCTTGCGGCATCCTTTCAAAGAACAATTGAAAAAATATTATATAAAAAAACCAAGATTGCATTTAATGAATTTGAAAAAAATAATAACATAAAAGAGAAAATATTTGTGGTAGCTGGTGGAGTTGCAGCCAATAAAAAAATTAGATCTATGTTAATTAGTTTATGTAATGAAAAAAAATATAAAAGTATTTTTCCTCCTGTTGAATTCTGTGGTGATAATGCAGCAATGATCGCAATGGTTGGTTTAGAAAAATTTAAATTAAAACAATTTGATAGCTTAGATTGTCCTGCAAAACCAAGATGGCAATTAGATCAGAATGCTGCTTTTCTTAAGGGGGCTGGGGTAAAACTTTAACAATTTAATATTTTGATTAAATTCGAATAATATCTAAATTGAGTGAAATTTTTAACCTCTTTTTTTGACTCTATTAACTTCTTTTTAATATTAATTGCGTCTTCTGAAAAAAAAATTTCGAATGCCTGCATAAGTGAATTCATGTCATTGGTTTTAAATATATATCCTCTTCTATTATTATCTATAAATTCTTTTCTTCCACTTTTACAATCACTACAAATTATAGGTACATTTAAAAAAGCAGCATCAAGCATTGCCAAATCAGGTCCTTCCCAAAGTGAAGTTGAAAAATAACAAAGAGATTTGTTTAAATATTTATAAACATTATTTTGATGACCCTTTAAAGTTACAGAATTTGAAATTTCTAAATCTTTGATTTTATTTTCTATTAATTTTCTTTCTTCTCCTTCACCAATAATAGTTAAATGGAGGTCTTTTTTTAAACTTAAAACTTTTTTAAATGCTTCTAATAAGAAAATATAATTTTTTTGTTTGGTTAAACGTCCGATTGAAATAATATTTTTATGTGAAATGAATTCTTTATCTATTTCAATATTTTTTTTTTTAATAATCTTTTTAACATTAATATGTGGATCTTTAATTACACTTAGTTTTTTTTCATCAAAAATTTTTTTTTCTATGAGTAGTTTTTTTGTTTCAAATGATGGACATATAACCTTGAAAATATTTCTTTGAAAAAATTTCCAAAAAAAAGATCGCAGGAAAGTTAATTTTGGAAAACCAGCAATACTAAGTATTAACTTACTATTTTTACTTATAAATCTTGTTAAAAAAATTGGTAATGATGTTATTAAATGAACAAACAAAAAATCATATTTCTTTTTATTCAAAAGTTTAATTAGAGGTATTATGGAAAAGATTATAATCAAAATTGTGTAAAATCTGCTTTTTAAAAAACCATTTTTTTTGTTTTTTTTCAAAAATTTAATATTAAGTAATGGAATCTTGTTTACTCTACTATCTTCAAATTTATAATCATCCCACTCACCAAAAACATTTACTAAGTCAATTTTTAAAGTATTCCTTTTAGAAAATTTTAATAAACAATTGATTAAATTTTCGACATTCGTCGTGGTACCAACTTTTTGTATAAATGGTGCCCAAATAAAAATATTCATTTTAATAAATATATATTTATATAGTTTAAATTAACAAAATATATAAATAAAAAATGTTTAAAATTGATTTCAATAATAAAAAAACTAACTTTTTTTCAATTGCTTCTTTTGTTAGAAAAAATAATTTAAATCATTCAAATATTTTGGAGCAAGCTTTTCAACAAAATGCTTTTTTAGATAATAATAAAAATTTGTTATCAAATTTTATAAATTCAATTAAAAATAAAAGTAATATCAAGTCTCAATTATATCAAGATGTATTTGCCTCCTTTGTGGTAGGAGATAAGTTTGATAAAACTTTTTTTGAGTTTGGTGCAACTAATGGAATTGATTTATCAAATTCATACATTCTTGAAAAATTTCTAAATTGGAAGGGAGCACTTTCAGAACCAAGCCCTCAATGGCAAAGTGAATTAAGAAAAAATCGACCCTACACTAATATCATAACTGATTGCATCTGGTCTCACAGTGATGAAGAATTAGATTTCTTTGTTTCTGATATCGGTGTTCTTTCATCCCTAAATGATTTTAAAGAAAGTGATAAAGATTCAATGCCAGGTAATACTAAAGCCAGAATTAAAAAAGGTAAAATTGTATCTGTTAAAACAATTTCTTTAAACAATGTGATTGAAAAGAAATTTAAATTTAAAACACCATCTTACATATCAATTGATACAGAAGGGTCTGAGTATGAAATTTTAAAAACATTTGATTTTAAAAAGTTTCGTCCAGTTGTATTTACAATAGAACATAATTTTACTGAACTAGAATTAAAAATTGATGAACTTATGGAGAGAAACGGTTATATAAGAGTTTTTAGAAAAATTACTTCATTTGATGCTTGGTATATTTCTAAGGAAGCTTTCGATTTATTAAATAAATAGTTAACAATGACAAAATCTTATTTTTTATTGAAATCAGAACCTAATGTGTGGTCAATAGATCAACAGAAAAAAGCTGGTGCCAAAGGTGTGCCATGGGATGGTGTAAGAAATTATCAAGCAGCTAAAAATTTAAAGAATATGAAAAAAGGTGATCAATGTTTTTTTTATCACTCAAATATTGGAAAAGAAATTGTTGGGATTGTAGAAGTGATAAAAGAACATTACCTCGACAAAACAGACCAATCTGGTCGATTTGTAGCTGTTACAGTTAAATTTGTAAAAAAACTAGCTAAACCTATTACTCTGACTGAAATTAAAAAAAATAAGCAATTAAGCCATTTATCACTAATTAAACAAAGTAGATTATCAGTAATGCCTGTGGACTCTAAAAGCTGGAAAATTTTAAATAACATGGGTAAAATTTAATTAAAAAATTTATGCCAAAAAAAGTAAAAAAAAAGAAGGTTAAAAAAAAATCCTCAAAAAAAAAGGTTGTTAGAAGGAAAGTTAAAAAAAAATCCTCAAAAAAAAAGGTTGTTAGAAGGAAAGTTAAAAAAAAACCCTCAAAAAAAAAGGTTAATAAAGTAAGTGTACCTTCTGAATTAATTATTAAGAATAAACCTGAATGGATTAGATCGAGTCTGGCAAATAAAACTCAATATCAAAAAAAATATAACGAGTCTATAAAGAATAATAATGGGTTTTGGAAAAAAGAGGGAAAAAGAATAACTTGGATCAAGCCATATAAAAAAATTAAAGATATCAAATATAGTACCCAAGACGTTAAAATAAAATGGTTTGAGGATGGGACTTTAAATGCTTCTGCAAACTGTATTGATCGACATTTAAAAAATAAAAAAGATAAAACAGCAATAATTTGGGTTGGTGATGATCCAAAAGATAATCAAAAAATTTCATACAGACAACTTCACCAAAAAGTATCTAAAGCTGCAAATGGATTAAAAAAGTTGGGAATACAAAAAGGGGATCGGGTTACAATATATTTAACAATGATTCCAGAATTAGCCATATTAATGTTAGCTTGTGCAAGAATAGGTGCTGTACACTCTATAATATTTGGTGGTTTTTCAGCGGAGTCAATTTCTGGAAGAGTAAACGATTGCGAATCTGAATTTATTATAACTGCTGACGAAGGTGTTAGAGGGGGTAAAAAAATACCTCTAAAAGAAATAACAGATGAAGCATTATTAAGTTGTCCTAATGTAAAAAAGTGTATTGTTGTTAAAAGAACAGGTGGTGAAATTAATTGGAATAATAACAGAGATGTTTGGTATCATAACTTAATTAAAGATGTTTCTTCTGATTGTGAACCTGAAGAAATGAACGCTGAAGATCCATTGTTTATTCTTTATACTTCTGGATCAACTGGAAAACCAAAAGGTGTATTGCACACTACTGGTGGTTATATGGTTTACGCATCAATGACACATCAGTATATATTTAATTATAAACCAAAAGATGTTTATTGGTGCACAGCCGATATTGGTTGGGTGACTGGGCATAGTTATATTATTTATGGGCCTCTAGCTAACGGTGCAACAACTATAATGTTCGAAGGTGTTCCGAATTATCCAGATAGTTCTAGATGGTGGCAAATAATTGATAAATATAAAGTTAATATTTTTTACACTGCTCCAACCGCAATTAGAGCTTTAATGAGAGAAGGCGATGGACCAGTTAAAAAAACCTCAAGAAAATCCCTTAAACTTTTGGGAACTGTAGGTGAACCAATTAACCCTGAAGCATGGATGTGGTATTATAAAACAGTTGGTGAATCAAAATGTCCTATAGTTGACACTTGGTGGCAGACAGAAACAGGTGGTATAATGATTGCTCCTCAAACAGGTGCTATTCCATTAAAACCTGGTTCAGCTACAAAACCTTTTTATGGCATAAAACCTGTTATAGTAGATAAAAATGGTAAAGAAATTAAAGGACCTGGCGAAGGAAGACTTTGTATAGCGCAATCATGGCCTGGACAAATGAGAACTGTTTATGGAGACCATCAAAGATTTATTAATACTTATTTTTCACAATTTGATGGAAAGTATTTTACTGGAGACGGCTGCAGAAGAGATAAAGATGGATATTATTGGATTACTGGAAGAGTAGATGACGTCATAATCGTGTCTGGGCATAATCTTGGAACCGCAGAAATTGAAAGTGCATTTGTAGCTCACCCAAAAGTAGCAGAGGCTGCAGTCGTGGGTTATCCTCATGATATTAAAGGAAATGGATTATATTGTTATGTAACTTTAAACGCTGATGAAAAAGAAACTGGTGAGCTTGAAAGAGATCTTAAACTTTGGGTTAGAAAACAAATAGGCCCACTTGCAACACCTGACTTAATTCATTTTACACCTGGATTACCAAAAACAAGGTCAGGTAAAATTATGAGAAGAATTTTAAGAAAGATTGCTGCTAATGAACATAATCAATTAGGGGATACTACTACATTAGCTGACCCTAGCGTCGTTTCAAGCTTAGTAGAAAATAGAAAAAATATTTAAAACTTAATTCTTTCTTTAAATTCTTTTTTAATTATATCCCATTTTAAAATTACTGAATTTAAAACAATTTTTCTATCTAACTCTTTTAATTCTTCTGCAATCGGTGCCCATTTATAAAGTGATAATGCGCTAGGGTTGAATGGAAGATCATTAAAATGAGTATCCCAATTTATTTTTAATAATCGTTCATCAAAATTTTTTTTTGTTTCTTCAATGATATCTAACGGCATCTTATTTGAGGTTTCATCATCCAAAATTTTAAGCAAAATTTTTTTAGCATTTTCAACTTTTGAATAACCAAAATTAAATTTTAAATATGAAAATATAAAAAGTATTAAATCTTGAATAGCAACTGAATAGATATTCCATTTGGCTAAATTTACTGAAGACATAAATTTATCATTTTCAAAGTGAAGAACATATCTTGTTCCCATTCTAGTTTTTAAATATCCATAAAGTGTTACCTGTGTTACCCATGCTGACTTTGATTGTATAAAGCTCTCAAGATCATCTAAATTAGATATTTTTTTCTTTGGAATAAAAGCCTTAAAAAGAGCAAAAAGATAAATTTTAAAATCATTCCAAGTCAGATCTTTCCAGGTTAATTTGTATTTTGCCATAAAATCAGTATTTATTAGATTTATACCTTAAAAAATCCTAATTTATGTACAATTTTAACACTTTAAATCTACTTCATAATCGCTATGGTTTTGCCCAGTTATAACTAAAAGAGAGAGGTATACTATGTCGAAACAGACACAACACTGGGAAAAAACCAGAGGATTGTTAATGGTTACATTAGCGATTTGGTTTATATTCTCAATTGGTATCTTCCTTTTTGGAGCTGAAATGAACGAAGTTACGGGACCATTTGGTTACCCATTAACTTATTGGTTCACTTGTCAAGGTTCTCTTGGAATTTTTGTAATCCTAATTTTTTGGTTTGCAAATAGACAAGAAAAAATTGACGAAGAGTTTGGCTTTTCAGAAAGAGGGGATGACTAATGAAAGGTAATTTTATAGATAACTTGCCTAAAG